>Ga0209578_10000054_pt1 | contig 289423 bp, 231 predicted proteins | sample tdAd472_FD_187127 | JGI IMG/M metagenome (GOLD analysis project Ga0209578, IMG submission 187127) | Marine sediment microbial communities from the Atlantic coast under amendment with organic carbon and nitrate - tdAd47.2 (SPAdes)... | ecosystem: Environmental > Aquatic > Marine > Coastal >... | reverse complement strand
GGCACCACGGTTTCTGCAGACCAACCGGCAGGCAGCATGGGGCACACCTCGTCAGGATGCCATGCGCGGCGGATACTTCGCAGACCGTCCGTCAGGATGAACGAGTTCAGTGCAGGGATGGCCCCGACAGGCCAGAATGCAGCCCACGCCAGATCATCGCGACAGATGTCGTTGTGCAGGACGAGACGTTCAGCAAGCGCATCGGAGTCCGAAAGCAGTTGCTGCAACTGTGCTTCATCCAGATGATGCAGTACGTGATTCGACAGCACGATATCGAACGAATCTCCTTCCGCAATCAGCTGGCTACTGTGCACCGGACGCAGATTCATCGCCCGATCACCCCGTGTTCGTCGAGCATACTGGATGGCACGCTCGTCCGGGTCGATGCCCGTCAGTTCGACGGAAAAGCCATCGCGCCTTGCTATTTCACCTATCAATTGAAGCACATCCGCACCTCCACAGCCGATATCGAGAATGCGGGCGGGCCGGTCCGTCGGAATAGCGGGTCGGATGTGCGTGTGATACAACGCCCGCCATCGTCCGAGCCACGGATTGAGACGCGCAAACCAGGCATAGGTCTTGGCCAGTTTGGCCGGGTCGCAATCCGGATCGTCCATCAGTTCGATGATACCCTCATTGCGTTCTGAGAGGAACCAGCGCGGCATCAGGTGCGCTCCAACAGCCCCGTTTCCACCGTAAGGCCCGGGCCGAACGCCATCGCCATCACCCGTTCACCCGGGTTTGATGACCCGAGCACGCGATGAAGGACAAAAAGGATGGTGGCGCTGCTCATGTTGCCGTAGGTGCGAAGGATGTCTCTGGATGCGGTCAGTTGGGACTCGTCAATATGCAGTCCATCGCGGACCTTGTCCAGAATGGCCCGGCCGCCGGGATGAATGGCCCAATGGGTGATGTCGTCCCGATTGAGGCCGGACTTACCCAGCACCGGGTCTATGACGCCCTCTATGTTGGCCTCCAGGATCTTCGGCACATAAGTGGAGAGCACCATCTTGAAGCCACGATCGCCGATGGTCCAGGCCATGTCCTCTTCGCTGTCCGGGGCGATGGTCGAGTCCATGGATACGAACCGGAAGGCAGTGCCGTCTGAAGGTGCGCGGTTCGAAACCAGAGCGGCGGCCGCACCGTCGGCAAAGACGGAAAACGCCAGGATGTCGTCCACTTCATCCGAGGGCTCGAGGTGGAGGGAGCACAATTCAAGGCACACCACCAAGACCACGGCATCCGGATTGTCCGCGCAGAAGGCACGGGCCATCGTCAGCGCCGGAAACGCCGCGTAGCACCCCATGAAGCCCACATGCACCCTCCGCACATCGGGTGAGAGGCCCAGGTCCCGTACCAGGTGGAAATCCGGCCCCGGGGCGTAGAAGCCAGTGCACGATGCAGTGACCACGTGCGTGATGTCCGCGGTGTCAACGTCGGGGGCAGCATCCAACGTCTTGCGTGCAGCCCGCTCAAACAGCGGACGCGCATGACGCATGTAGTGATCGTTCCGTGTGCCGGTAGAAGGGGATCGGAAGTGGCCCTCGCCATCGATGAAGTCCCCGCCACCGGTCCGAAGATCCTCGATTACACTGTGTCGCTGGTCGATGCCCGAGTGGGCGTAGATGCGATGTGTCAGTTTCGAGGCGCGGCTGCCCGGCTCCAGCGCGTTCAGCATGACCCGGGCGGCCTCCTCCTGGGTGTAGGAGTGTTCGGGAACGGCAGTCTGAATGGCGTGGAGATAGGTCGGCACGTGGGATACTGTCCAGTGGACTTTTGAGCTTTGGTGCGGCGGCTGGCCTCGGAGTTACCGGTTCCTTCCAAGAAGGCAACAATGGACCCGAAAGCACATGATCCCAAGTTACATCGATACACGCGATGCTGTCCCGATCCTGCTGATCAGGAAGCCAAGGATCCGACGGTACAGTTCCTCTCCCATCACTGCATCTTCTATTCCGTGATCCAGATTGGGGTTGTCGTTGACTTCTATGACCAACGGACCACGGGGTGTTTCCTTGCAGTCCACTCCCAACAACCCATCGCCGACGGCACGGGCCGCGTTGACGGCGACCTCGAGCACCTCTGGAGGCACGGCCTCCACGGGTACTGTTTCGGTGTCACCGTACTCCACACCTCCCTCGGCCGCATGATCGGCAATCTGCCAGTGTTCGCCCGCCATGAAATACCGACAGGCATACAGGGGCTCCCCGTCCAGCAGTCCTATGCGCCAGTCATACCGTGTGGGTGTCCACGCTTGAAGCAGCAGCAGGTCAGATGCATCAAAGAGGGGCTTGGCCCGGGTAATCAACTCTTCCGGACTGTCCACCCGGAAAACGCCCAGCGAGTAACAGCTGTCCGGCACTTTCAACACGGATGGCCATGATGCCTGACGAGCAACGTCTTTCAGGGACTTACGGTCAAAAACGATGGTCTCGGGCGTGGGAATGCCGTGGGTTCGCAGCAGCTCGTAGAGGAAGATCTTGTTGGTGCACTTGAGTATGGCGTCGGGAGCATCAATGACCGGCAATCCCTCTTCAGCTGCCTTTCGGGCGAACCTGTACGTGTAGTGATCCAGAGCGGTTGTGGTCCGGATCAGGAGGGCGTCAAACTGGGCAAGGCGTGCAAGATCGTGACGTGTAATGGGGGTGACGCGTGCACCGACATCCAATGCTACCCGTCGAAAGGCCATCAACGCTCCTTCATTGCTCGGTGGGTGTTCCTCTTCCGGGTCTACCAGCATGGCAATGCTGTGCGCTGCCCTCGGGATGCTTTCACTGGTCGGGCGGCGCTGCTTCAGAAAGGACTCCAGTGCCACAATGAAGGCACCGCGTTCTTCTGACGGCAAACGGTGGACGGCCACCGCTTCGATATCCTCGATCCGTGGTGTCGGATCCGAACTGAAGCGGACCTTCAGGATCGGACAGCGGAATCGGTCAAAAAGCAGATTCCCGATCTCGGCGAGGGCGGGTTCGGGGGAGGTGCCGAAGTGGAAGAGGACCTCCTTCGGCAATGCTGAGGAGTTTCCCAGTGCATCCAGCATGGGATCCACTTCCTGGAGGGCTCTGGTGTGGATCCGCTTCCAGTTGATGTCGAGCAGGTTGAACGCCCCGGGGAATCCCTTCTCTCCGCGGGCCGCAGCCAGCAGACTTGCATAGTACCCGCGAGAAAGCGGTTCGTAGGAACGGGCCAGGTTGACGACGACTCGTCCCTTGGCCGCATAGGACAGCTTCAGGTACTCCGAAACAGTAATCTTTCTGCCGGATGCAACATGGTCCGGGAGGTCTGTCGGATCGTCGACCAGAATGACCGGCATACGGAATCTCGTGGGCGACCGACCTTCTTCTGCATCATTCAACTGTTTCCGCATCACGATGGCAGAGGCGCCGTCCGCGTAGAAACCGTGCTTCTGTGATACGCAGTCGAAACCGTTGCTTTCGTAGAGCTTTCGCGCTGCACTGTTCTCCTCCCGCACTTCCAGCCACACGTCATTGAAGTGCCATTCCCTGGCTGTCGAAAGGGCTGCGCCGAGCAGCAGGGCGCCAACACCTTTTCCTCGCCAATCCGGATGCGTTGCCAGAGAGTGGATACGAGCCCGCCGCGAGCCTTTTCTGGTCAGCAGAAGGACGTATCCGGCAACGGTGTGTACACCGGTGTCCGCAACCAGCAGCCGCGCGTTGCCTCGCCGGATGAATCGATAGAACGACGCTCTGGAAATGCGGTCGGTCGAAAAGGAGGATTGTTCGATGGACAGCAGAACACCAATGTCCTGACGGGTGGCCGTCCTGATCAGAAAGGGAGAATGGCCCGGAGGGAAGTGCGACACGGTTGGCCTCGGTTGGAGGGCGCAAATGTGCGTCACGGACGGGGATCCATCAATAGTCCACCAAGGTGAACACAAAAATCACATCGTCCCTTGCGCCCTATTCCACCGTGAAGTCCACGGTGTACTCCCACGCGTCCTCGACGCAGTAGAGCGAATAGACCTTCTCGCTCGGGAAATGCTGGACCTGCACGATGTTCTTCTGGTCCTCGAAAACCTCAGACAGGATGCGCTGGGAAACGTGCAGCGCTTCGATGTCGGAAGAGGCCGTGAACTCCAGCAGATACCACCACATGGGCTCGTTGCCCACCACTTCTTCGCCGCTGCCGACAATGCGACCGCTCATGGTCTCCTCATCGGCCCTCATCACGAACATCTCGTTGAAGTACGCCTGGAACAGTGAGTCCGAAGAAGGCGAGGTGTCTACAAATACCTCCCGTTCTTCCCGCTGGCTGAGGGCCTGGTTCAGGTCGTCCTTGAACAGACGGATCCGGACCACCGCCATGTTGTCCTCCACCGCCAGGCGACTGTAGGTGACATGGAAGTCATGGGGTATGGCATCCGGTGCCGGAGCGGCGCCGAACATCAAGACAAACAACAGCGGTGCGAGCCAGGAAAGCATGGATTGGGAGCGGGGGTGCTCGTCGCACCCCCGCTTGATCTGCCAGTAAGGTCTATCGCGAACCGCCGCCGGATTCGTCCTGTTCCTGCTCGACTTCCGGCGCCACCCACTCATTGTCGGAAGGATCGATGTCCGCGAATGCTTCCAGCGGATCGAGTTCGACCTTCAGGACTTTCTGGTCGGAGAAGAAACCCTTGGTGAAGGTCAGTTCATTGGCCCGCCAGACATCGGCCGGCAACTGGATCATCTCATCCGATCCGTCGGCATACGTAACACGCAGGTGGATGGGCATGATCTGCTGGCCTTCATTGTCCACCTTGATCCGGTAGTAATAGGCACCATTCTCTGATGTGCCCACCAGCGAATCGGCCAACTGCTCCGTGACATCGGCCAGCGCCTGGTCGTTGGCGTAGGTCGTGTAGAACCAGCTGCGCCAGAACCAATTCAGGTTTTCACCCGAGGCTTCTTCCATGGAGCGGAAGAAATCGGCCGGCTGGGGATGCTTGAATGCCCAGCGGCGGGAGTATTCGCGGAAGGCTTCGTCAAAGACCTCATTGCCCAGGACGTATTCGCGGAGCATGACCAGTCCCGCTGCCGGTTTGGCGTAGCCGTTGTTTCCGAAGTTGTTCTGGATCAGGTCGGACTCCGTCATGATCGGGACCTGGTTGGGGTCCTTCATGTAAGGCACGATGTTCGAGGCCGGGCCACGACGCGACGGGTACGTGCCATCGTCCGTCTGTGTCCAGACATCCGTGCCGTTGAATTTTTGGGCGTAGCGCTGCTCGGCGTAGTACTGAAGGAAGGTGTTCAGTCCTTCGTCCATCCACGTCCATTTACGCTCATCCGATGCGATGATCATGGGGACCCAGTTGTGGCCGACTTCGTGGATGGTCACTCCGATCAGGGCGCGTTCGACGCCGTCCGTGTAAGTGCCGTCCGGTCGCGGACGGGCGCCGCAGAACACGATCATCGGGTACTCCATGCCGCCCACGGGGCCGTTCACGTTGACCGATTTCGGATACGGATAGCGCAGGGACATGTCCCCGTAGGATTCCAGCGTGACGATGTTGGCGCGCGTGGACACTTTGTCCCACAGCGGTGAACCGTCTTTGGGATAGAACGAGTGGACCTTCACGATCGGGCCGCCATCGCCGTAATCATATCCGGCAGCATCCCAGACGAAGGTCTTGGACGAAGCCCAGGCAAAGTCGCGGACGTCCTTGGCAATGAAGTGCCACGTCAGCATGCCGTCACGCACAGGACGCGTAGCCGGGTCCATGACCTCGTCCGCCGAGACGATGTACTCGGGCTCTTCGCTTTGGTAGGCATCTTCCAGGCGACGGATCTGCTCGCGCGTCAGCACATCTTCGGGATTCTGCAATTCGCCCGTGGCATCCATGATGTGGTTCCAGGGTACCGTCAGTTTGACGTCATAGTCGCCGAAGTTCAGGTAGAACTCGCCGCGACCCAGGAATTGTTCGGTCTGCCAGCCGTTCACGTCGTCGTAGACGGACATGCGGGGGAACCACTGTGCCATTTCATAGAGCCAGCCGTCCCGGACCAGCTCCTTGCCGCCGCGTCCGCTGTCGGGAATGCGGTAGGACCAATCGATTTCGAAGGACATCACTTCGCCCGGGCCGAGGGGCTCGGGCAGATTGACCTTCATGATGGTGTTGTTGATTCGCCAGTCGGTGTCTTCGAGCCGGCCCATATCGTCCACGAGTTGAACACGGGAGATTTCGTAGCCACCATCAAAATTGCCAACGCCTACGAAACGGCGGAAGGCAGGGCTGATGTTCTCGGGTAGCGCGCCCTGCATCTGATAGGAGCGGCTGTGCTCAATGGATCGCACGTTCTGGTCGAGCTGCACCCACAGGAAGCGAAGCACATCGGGGGAATTGTTGTGGTACGTGATACGTTCGCTGCCGATGATGCGATGGTCTACCGTGTCGAGTTCAGCTTCGATGACGTAGTCGGCCCGCTGCTGCCAGTACTGGTAGCCCGGGGCGCCGGAAGCGTTGCGGTATTCGTTGGGATCCGGCCAGTCCAGGGGTCTGAACATGGAGTGGTTGCCGGAAGCGATGTCGCCTTCGATGTTGCGCCAGTTCTGGGCGCCGGCAGGGAGGACGATGAGGACCGCCAGGGTGAGCGTGGCCGTGGTCTTCAGAATCGTCGTTAGATAAGCTTTCATGGCTGGCACGTGCTGGTTTACGGGGCAGTGCAGCCTCTCAGGAATGATCTGTTCTCAAGGGATGTCGGCGAACCGGATCATCCCCAGATCATGGTCAGGGACAGGATGGCAATCACTACGGAAAGCATCGCGGCCCAGTTGCGCTGGGTGTTCGCAGTCGGGCGCCCTGATCGTTCCAGCAATCGGTCTGCCAGCCCGATCACGATGCCCGACGCTACGAATGTAATGACAAGTATGACAAGTTGACCCAGTTCCAGACCAACATTGAATGAAAACAGGGGCAATACCAGGCTCTGCTCGCCTCCAAGGATGGCTCGCAGGTAGTTGGAGAAGCCCAGGCCATGGATCAATCCGAATCCGATGGCCAACGCATATTTCATCCGCCAATCCCGCTGCAGGGCTTTTTCGGGGTCTTTTGCGAATCGCTCAAAAATGTTGATGGCCGCCGTGATGAAAATGGTGACGGGTATCAGCGTCTCGATCAGGTCAGCGTCGACGTTCACCCATCCCAGCGTCGACAGCGCCAGGGTGACCGAGTGTCCGATGGTGAATGCCGTGACGAGAACCAGGAGGTGCTTCCACTCCCGAAGCGGGTAGACGGCCGCCAGGGCGATCACGAACAGGATGTGGTCGTAGCCTTTCAGGTCCGAGATATGCTCAAAGCCCAGGCGCAGGTAGAGTTCGAATTCAGTCATGGAGCGAGGAGGCGAACTTGAGATGTCTGCGGCCTAAGTTAGGACGATCACCATATGATGACCATTCCCCGGGCGACGTAAGATGGCCAACGAGCATTTCTACCCACCCATTGAACCCAACCGGACCGGCATGCTGCCGGTTGATGACGTCCACACCCTCTACTGGGAAGAGTGTGGTAATCCTGACGGTGAACCCATCGTCTTCATCCATGGAGGGCCAGGAGCGGGTGCGACGGAAACCGATCGACGTTTTTTCGATCCCTCGTATTTCCGCATCATCCTGTTCGATCAGCGGGGTGGTCCGCGCTCTACGCCTCAGGGGGAAACCCGGAACAACACCATCCAACTGCTGGCAGAGGACATCGAGCGCCTGCGCAAGCATGTAGGCATCGATACCTGGCACGTCTTCGGAGGGAGTTGGGGCAGCACGCTTTCGCTGTACTACTCCCAGACATTTCCCGAGTCGTGCCGGACGCTGACCATCCGGGGCATCTGGCTCATGCGCGACGAAGAGATCGACTGGTGGCTCTACGGGATGCGTCTCGTGCAACCCGAGCGCTGGCGGGTCTTCAATGAACACGTGGCCGAGTCGGATCGGGGAGACTTGCTCGAGGCGTACTGGAATCTGTTCCACGACGAGAACAAGGATGTGGCCCGGGAAGCGGCGCGCGTGTGGTCCGTCTATGAAGGCGCGTCGTGCACGCTGCTGCCCAATCCCGAGTTCGAAGCGCACTTCCATGACCTGGACAAGGCATGGTGTACCGCCCGGCTGGAGGCCCACTACTTCCGCAACCAACGGTTTGAACCGAGGGACCTGCTGCTGCAGGGTGTGGAAAGGATCCGCCACATCCCCGGGTTCATTGTCCACGGCCGTTATGATATCGTGTGTCCTGTCAAGAGCGCACTCGACCTGAAAGAGCGTTGGCCGGAAGCATCGCTCGTCATCGTTCCGGACGCGGGGCATTCATCCCATGAACCCGGCATCACAAGGGAATTGGTTGCCGCTACCGATCGAATTCGGGACGCAGGCTCACCGGTCCTGTAGGCGGCCCGTTCACAAACCATGGTCAGCAAACGGCGGCAGGATATTCTCACCTGTTGAACCCGTCAATTCAGCCGTCTGGATCATGCCGTTGCCTTCAAAGCGGTATCTGAGGCCGATGATGTCTCCGATTTCCTGGGTGTAGGCCGCCTGATAGACGGGCTCGCCGTTGATCTCGATGAACACCAGGCGGTCCCGCACGGCAATGACAAGGTCGGTCCATTCGGACAGATCCGTGCCCAGGGCGCTAAGGTCCGTGGTCTGCCCGTCAAGTCGCCGATCGCCGACGGTCATGTTCATTTCCGAGGAGCATCCGGTGCGGGCAAACGGGACGGCAATCCAGCCGGTAGTCGCCATCAGGGTGATGGTTGCCGCCTGACACGCAGAAAAGGCTGTATCGACATCCAGACGGATACGGGTCCTCAGGACAGCCGACTGACTGGGCAGGGGGGCAAATTGACCCACGGCATACACATTCATCGCCCGTTGTCCGGAAAGCAGATCAGGAACGGAGGAGCGGATCCACCCGGAATCCAGACGAAGGCTTTCCTCCCCGGAAGCGGGATCCGCATAGATGGGGGTCGGCCCCTCGCGTTCGACAAGGATGTCCCATCCGTTGGTTGGCACCACAAGGGCATGCTCCCTGAGCACCAGTGTGTCCGCCATCAACTTTGCCTGGAAGTGTCCAGGGTAGTAGTAGATCGAAGTGAACTGGCTGTTCTCCGGATCCACGCGATGGCGAAGGCGCGGATCCCAGGACTGCTGGATGAAAAAACTGTCGGCATCCACTCCAGCCAGCTGATAATCGAAGACCACGGAATTGGGTAATCCGTCGGCCACCTTCCGACTGCTGAAGCTCACGTTGACATCCGTGGGGTCTGCTACCAGATTGCTTCCGTCCCGGGCCATCCAGAAGACTACCAACATGGCCACGGCGGCCATGATCACCATACTGGTCATGCGAACCGGTAGCCGTCGGACGGGATCGTCCGATGCAGCGACCGCCAGCGGCTCCGTCGAGGTGGGTCGGTCTGGCACGGAGCCTTGAAACTCCCGCCAGGAAGCTGCGCCGACGTACAGGGCCAGCGTGTCCAGGGTATGCCGGCTCGGCGAACTGTCGTAGCGCACACGTCCCCACACACGCTTCAGCGTTGTGGCTCCCAATGTGCGGCCCGTCTGCCCGGCAATCCTGTCGGACAGCTCTTCAAAGTCCGCGGTGCTCCACTCTCCGGCGGGTCCCCACTTCTCTCGCTCCTCGATGAGGGCCAGGCAGGCTTCCAGGGTATGGTTTTCGTGACGTGCCATGGTTCCAATATCGGACTTTGAACGGCTTTGAACGCGTTACGAATCGTCGTGAACAAAGTTGAACCAACTTGCACGATCCATGAATACGGATTCCGTTCGGCCACTCGTACCGTTCGGCTGTCGCGGGTCATCTCGATCGGCCCATTCCATCGCCCGTATTCCATTGACCATCTGATGCCATCATGAACCCGATTCGTGCAACCGTCCTTTTCCTCGCAGTTTGTTTGATGTCGGTCGTCCCGACGAGCGCCCAGACCGTGCAATCCATCCCGTTCGATTCTCCGCGCTGGGATATTGAAGGCGATGACCACTCACTGGTTCTGTACAAAGGCAAGGAGGCCCTTCGGCTACAAGGGGCTGCCGCCTGGCTCGAAGATGTCGCTTTCGAAACGGGGACCTTCGAATTCGACATGGCTTTTCCGGCAGAGCGGGGATTCCAGGGCGTGCGCTGGCAGGTCCAGGACCGGGCCAATTTCGAGGAGTTCTATTTCCGGTCGCATCTCTCGGATATGCCTGATGCCAATCAGTACAATCCGGTGCTTGGCGGCTATGCTGCCTGGCAGCTGTACTTCGGTCCCGAGTACAGCGTACCACTGCATTATGACGGGGAGTGGAAGCACGTCCGGATCGTGGTGGATGAAGCCGGAGGTGAGATCTATGTCGATTCGGTGGAACCGGTACTGAGGTTTGTCAAGAAAGGCGATTTCGACGCCGGCGGATTCGGCGTCTATGCCAGCCGACTGAATGTAGCCTACTTCGCCAACTTTGCCTTCCGACCGGGTACGGAGACCTTGCGCGGCGAGCCGGTGGCCTTCGCTGAAACAGAACCTGGAACGGTGACCCGTTGGGACACTGCCGGTCCCTGGGGAGAAGCGTGGGAAGGAGCCGGCGCCTACGAATTCTCAAGCGAAGGTCTGGATTGGGTGTCCCTCGAGGCGGAAGAGAAGGGCATCACCAATCTGGCGCGGACCATCACCGGAGCCGAAAGAACCCATGCCGCGGCGCGTGTCACCATTGATGCTGAAAAGGCTGGATGGAAGTCGGTCCTTTTCGGATACAGCGACCGCGTGACGGTCTACCTGAATGGGCGCCAACTGTACCGTGGTGACAACACCTGGACCAGCAGGGACTACCGATACCTCGGTACCATCGGCCTGTTCGATGAGATACCGTTGTGGCTGGAAGAGGGAGAAAATGAACTCGTGTTCGTGGTCACCGAAGCTTTTGGAGGGTTCGGGGTGATGGCGCGCTTCCCGGACACTGATGGATTGGGTTTTGCCGACGGCGTGGTGCATCGCTGATCGGCCGGCGTGCTCCGGTGGCCGGGTGGGCGATCCGGCCCCTGGGGCACTGCCATGATTGGTCAGCGCGGACGGATTGTGCCCAGGCCTCCATCCACGCCAATGACCTGCCCAGTCACCCAACTGCTTCGGGAGGGATCCACCAGCCAATCGATGGCTTCGGCCACGTCTTCAGGTTGACCGATGCGGCCCAGGGCGTGCATGGACTCAGAGGCTTTGCGGGCGGCTTCGTTTGCCGTCAATCGCTCACTCATGGGGGTTTCCACCAGGCCGGGAGCTACACAGTTCACCCGCACGCCGCGCTGGGCGTACGTGGCTGCCGCGGACTGCATCAGGCCTACGATGCCGGCCTTGGCAGCCGCAATGGCCTCATGGTTGAACAGACCGGTTCGGGCCACAGCAGATGTGCTGAGCACAATCGATCCACCGGACTTCATCATGGCCCGGGCCGCACTCTTCACGACGAAGAACGAGGAGTCCAGATTGAGGGCAAGTGTGTGGCGATACTCCTCCTCGCTGGTCAGGTGAGCGGGTTTCAACAGGATGGATCCCACGCAATTCACCACGCCGGTGAGCGAACCATTCAGGTCGATGGCCTGCTGCACGGCCGCGTGTACTTCGTCTGCCTTCGTTGCATCCAGTGAAATGGTTGATCCACCGACTTCCGATGCCAGCGCATCGAGGCGGGACTGGTCGCGAGCGGCCAACACCAGATTGGCGCCCCGGGCGGCGGATTTACGTGCAACAGCGGATCCGATGCCGCCCGTGGCACCCAGAATCAGGATGGTTTCTTCGGATGAGGATGTCATGATGAGAGAGGGAGTGTTATCGACGGATCAGGAAGTGAGTAGTTCGAACCATTGGTCGCGCCGGCGCAGGATGGCTGCCCGTTCGTCCGAGGATTTCCGGCGCACGTTGGCTACCTGGAACCGCATGCGGCGATTCGAGGCGAGGCGCTCTTCGTGCTCCATCAGGAATGACCAGTACAGTGTCGTGATGGGACAGGCGTCTTCTTCGGCGGCATGCTTGGGGTTGAAGCGGCAGGACACACAGTAATTGCTCATCCGGTCCACGTATTGGCCGGAAGCGATGTAGGGTTTGGTGGCTACGACGCCGCCGTCGGCAAACTGGCTCATGCCGACCGTGTTGGGGAGGGTCACCCAGTCGTAGGAGTCCACGAACAGCCCCATGTACCAGCTGTGGATGGCCCACGGATCGGTTCCTGATACAAGGGCATAGAGACCGGTCACCATCAGGCGTTGGATGTGGTGGGCATAGCCGTGTTCGAGCACCTGGCCGACCACCTGGCTGACGCAGACCATGTCGGTCTTTTCGCCCCAGTAAAAACCTGGAAGATCCCGCTCCGCGCCCAGCGCATTGCGTTTGCCGTAGTCCGGTCCCTCCAGCCAGTAAACGCCCCGGATGAACTCCCGCCAGCCCAGGATCTGTCGGACAAACCCTTCCACCGCGTTGATGGGCGCTTTGCCTTCGCGGTATGCCTTTTCGGCCGCCTCGATGGCCTCTCGCGGATCCAGGAGTTGCAGATTGATGGCCGGAGAGATGAGTGAGTGGAACAGCCAAGGCTCATCGGTCCACATGGCATCCTGCCACCGCCCGAAGTCGGTCAGACGATGCTCGATGAAATGTCGGAGGGCTTCGCCGGCTTGATCCGTTGTGACAGGCCAGCCAAAAGAGTCTGCAGATCCGGGAAGATCAGGGAGCACCGACTGCAGTTCTTCGATGGTTTTCCGGGTGATGGCATCGGGTTCAAAGCGGAGAGGCTCGACCTTCAACCCTGGCCCGTTATTGCCGAATGCCTCCCTGTTGTCACCATCAAAATTCCACTCACCACCGGTCGGCTGATCGCCCTCCATCAGGTAGCCGGTCTCCTTGCGCTTGGCCCGGTAGAAATGCTCCATCACCAGTGTTTTCCGGCCATCGGCCCACGCCTTGAACTCCTTCGGTGTGGTCAGGAAATGGGTGTCTTCAGCGTATTTCAGAGGTATTCCGGCTTTTTCGGAGGCCTCTTCAAATGCCTCGATCAGGTCGAATCGGTTGGGCCGGGTCATCCGGATGCGTTCGGGGTGATGGCGCTCGATGGCACTCTGCAGCACATCGGCCAGCGTGTTCGCACCCTCATCCGTGATGCGGTGGTAGTCAACCTGGAAACCTTTCTGATCGAGGTCCTCCGCCCGGTGGCGCATGGCCGAGAAGATGAGCGCCATGCGCTGGATGTGGAACGGAAAGCGAGTGGCTTCGGCTCGGCTCTCCCCCATGACGATGATGTCCTTCTCGGGATCGGCCTCCCTCATGACAGCACTGTCCGGATTCAGTTGGTCCGGACATACGAAGATCAGGGTGCGGGTAGCGCTCATCGTCAACAGGCGAAGGCAAACGGATGGGAGGGGTGTTCCACCGGAGCCATCCAGGCCGCATCACCGGACTGCCACTTCCAGGCAGCCCACGCGGCACCGAATGCGGCCAATTCATGGTCAGAGAATTCCTGATCGGGCAGTCCATCCATTCCGTTGTCAGAGAGCCAGGCGGCGATGCGCTCACGTGCCGAAGCATCCTTCTTGACGATGGCCAGATCCTCCACGGGCGCTCCGGCGAGTGCCAGCGAGCCGAACGGGTGGACTTCCACAATGGCGGCCTCCGGATGAGATGTCGCAATCATGCGTGAAAGCGATACGCCACGGAGCGTCAGGTAGGCCATGCGGGTCATGGTCGGCGTCATCACCGTGCCGGAGGGCATGCCGACCCGTGTAAGGCGCTTGCGGAGTTCACGATCCCGACTTCGGTCGCCACCGCCATCCTGGTAGGAGAGCGGTGCATCGAGGCCGATGGTCAACGAGGCTCCTCGCGACGCGCCTTCGACGAGATGCAGCAGATCGGCATCTCCCAGCCAGGCCAGGTGTCGACGGTAGATCAGCGTGTCGCCGAGGCGTTCGAACACGACGCAGGCCGTATCCGCGTGGTTGGAGGGTCCGGACAGGTCAACCCCCATGATGATGGGGCGTGCGGTCATGCTGTTTCCTCCAGTTTGAACAGGTCCTGCTGAACGCCGGGCGTCGTGAGGTCGTCGGAAGGCGAACCGAGGATGCGGCCAGCAGCGGCCATGCCGCTCAGCAGCGCCGTTTCGATGCCGCACATCCGGTTGTGCTCGTCGCGACCACAGGTGGCCCAGTCGCCGCAAGCGGTCAGGTTCAGGTCCGCATCGCGCAGGCACTCCTCGGACGCACCGTGGGACGTGCGGGCAAAGCGCCAGCGATGCGCTTTCCGGAAAATGGGTTCTGGCAAGAGTGTGCCAATGACCTCCGAAAATGCATCGGTCATTTCTTGCGCGATGTCGTCTGCATCGCGCTTCAGACGCGCCGTGGACCAGGATTGTGATGCGTGCAGCACCCACGATTCTGCGCCGTCCCGACCGGATTTGGCATTGTTGCGGATGACCAGATCCAGAGCGTCCGTCAGTTTGGAGGCGGCATCCCAGTCAACGTCCAGCGGCTCATCAAAGGCCAGCATGGTCGTCCAGACGGGCTGCATCTCCACGCTGGTCAGATTCTGGAGGAGCTTCGGGGAGACTCCGGAAAGGAGAGCTGATGCCTGTCGGGCAGGGATGGCGACAATCACCTCATCAAAAGGGCCCAACTCCCGGGCATCCTCGGCAACCAGATGCCAGCCATCATCTGATTGACGCAGACGTTCGATGCGCGTGGACTGGTGGACATTCAGTTCGTCAGCCAGGTGTCGCGCCAGGGCTCGCATATCGGGTACACCGGTCCATTGATCGTCGAAGTCGGAAGCGTCGGATGCCGGATGAACACGGGATTTGAATCGGCTGATGAGGCCTCGTCGAGCCCATGCCCTTGCCCAGGGCTTGAGACGCTCGTCGGTGAAGCGCAGGAACGGGGCGCCGTGGTCAACAGCGCCGCCCTCGAACAAACGGGTGGAGGTGCGGCCGCCCGGACCCCGGCCCTTGTCGAACACCGTCACGTCCATTCCGTGGTCCGCCAGGGTCCGGGCGGCCATGAGTCCGGCCGGCCCGGCACCGATGACGCCAATCCGCAGCGAACTGCCCCGGGCCGGCCGGGACACCATGCGCTCATACACCGGCATGTCCACGCGTTTGGCGTGGCGGGCAGAGGAGCGGGGACGAACCGTACCCAGAATCGGCTTTTCGGGATAGAATGGCCGGTCAAGCAGCCCCAGGCACCAGAGAATCCCGCCGTAGGAATTCGGGTCGGATCCGTCCAGCGCATACCGGTGGTTCAGGTCGATCAGCATGTCGAGGGCTTCCTGCGGCGAACGCGTCCAGGAAAGGACAGATTTTCCCCACGTCATGCGCACATTGTTGTGCAGTTCGCCATTGACCAGGAGCGATGTTTGTGCCGCGTTCCACAGGGGATCCTCCGTCTGTGCTCGAGCCAGCTGCTCCCAATCGTGAATCGCCGGACGTTCGTCCCGAGCGTGGTCCAACAGCGCCGTCCGAGCCCAATCGGGCAGGATACTGATGGACTCGACATCATCGTTGTACAGACACAGGTTGAAGGCCAGTTCGCGCCATACCAGGAGCTCATCCAGGAATTTCTCAGCAGCCGAAGATCCCTGGTGGGCTGCATCCCGAGCGATTCTGAACGGCGAGATGTGTCCGTAGTGCAAATAGGCACTCATCCGGCTGACTCCGTTCTCGGCGGTGGGGGTATTGCGCTTACGGGCATATCCCTTCAGTCCCGTTTCCAGGAAATGCTCCCAGCGTTGCGTGGCCGCGGTCGAGCCTCCGCGTGTGTGGGGCACGGGTGCCACGGCGTGGTCGATCCGGCAGCCAGCCACCAGGTCGTCGATCGGGATGGACCAGTCCACATCCCCACGGACATCGCCTTCCCATGCCTTGGGTCGAGCCGCGCATTCCGGCCAATCACGCGTGGCTCGCTCCATCGCTTCATCTCCCATGCGATTTCTGAAGTGATAGGCGCGGGCATACCCCTTGCCGATACTGCGCATGGGTACGATGCAGGATGCATCCACCAGGACCCAGGGGCGATCGCTTTGCGACATCAAGCGGGTCTGCCAGGACGGAAACGGCGGCGCCGGATAATCTTCCGTGACCACGATGCCCGCATGGCTGATCAATTCCCGCAGTGGTCCCGGGACAGCTGGATCCGTGGCCAGATGAAAGACGTGACGTATGCCACGCTTTGCCAATGACTCATGAACGTCCTTTCCGCCTTCCAGAATGAAGGTGTGATGCCGGTCGTTGTTGAACGGATGGCGTCCAGCCAACCCCTGATAAACCAGCAGCGGCTTGTCCGTCAATTCCGCCAACGAACACGCCACGTCGAGAGCCGGATTTTCGTCCGCGCGTACGGCGTGGTGCATCCAGTACAGGACATACTCGCCTTCACCATCCCAAGCCACCTCACTTCCGTCGGGAACGTGGCAGCGCTCGGCAAGGTGGGGTGCCAGGGTGGATGTCAGCTCGATCGGCATGGTGGAGGAAAGCAGGACAAGTGGTGGAACGGGAGCAAAAAGTCGTAACCAAAACGATCAAAGGGATACTTATGAACGCTTTTGGAGCGCACGTTTGGGTGTGCATGGCCGGATTTCCGTTACCCACCCTGCTGCCTGTTGCAGCAATCCGACCCCGTACAGTAACCGCGTCACTTCTCCAGGCACCCATCATCCCCGCGCCCATTCAGAACAGGCCCGGCCCACCACCCGGACCACAATCTCCAGCCATCATGAGCGAGCAGAGCAACGCCCCTTTCCGTGCCGTCGGTGGCGACGGGCATTCATCCCCCCATTCCATCTCCACCAACCATCCGTCCCATCCACATCTGGATGACGACGATGACATCCTGACGCCGCCCCGGTACCGTCGTATCGATCACTACGGAGTGGATTCGACGGAGGCCATTGCGGCCAATGTGCGCAGCATCCTGACCCACATCGGGGAAGATCCTGAGCGCGAGGGATTGCTGAAGACTCCGGAACGCGTGGCCAAGGCGCACCAGTTCCTGACGCACGGGTATTCGCTGGACCCGCGGGAAATCCTGACCAAGGCGCTCTTCAAGGAGGACTATGACGAGATGATCCTCGTCAAGGACATCGAGCTCTACTCCTTGTGCGAACATCACATGGTGCCGTTTTTCGGAAAAGCGCACGTAGCCTACATCCCGGATGGCCGCATCGTGGGACTGTCCAAGATTCCGCGCGTCGTCGACGTATTCTCGCGCCGCCTGCAGGTGCAGGAACGCCTGACCATGCAGATCCGTGATGCCATCAATGATGTGCTTCAGCCCAAGGGCGTGGCCGTTGTCATCGAGGCCACCCACATGTGCATGGTCATGCGCGGCGTCCAGAAACAGCACTCGTCGACTACGACGTCTGCCGTGAGTGGTGCCTTTCAGGAGGAAAGCACCCGTGCCGAATTCATGCGCCTGATCGGTTGATCACTCCCGACCGTCGGGGTGACAGGACAGACATGCAATGCTGTCCCACACGTACCCACTGACGTCATCATGCTCGTCGTTCATGCGCGACTGCGAATGCTCATGGCAGTCAATGCACGAGAACGTGGCGAAAGTAACGGGTGCTGACCGGTGACAGTCCGAGCACTGACTCCACTCGCCTCGATGTTCTCCCGAGTATATCGGGAAAAATGCAGCGTCATGGTCAAAAGACGCATCGTCCCACGTCGTCTGGCTGTGGCAGTCGAGGCAAGTGATCGGGAACCCTGATCCACCATGCTCGCTGTTGTAATCGGACTGGTGACAGGTGATGCAGTCGTCGTTGCCCGATGGCGGTGGAGTGAACACCAGATCGTAACTCGGCACCGTGTGGCAGGACTCACACGCCGCGATTTCGTGGGCACCGATCAATTCGAATCCGTTGGAGACATCCGGATGGCTGAAGGTGGCATCATCCCAGGTCACCTGGTTGTGGCAGGTGAGGCAGGTGGGGGGGAAGTTCGAGCCGCCGTGTTCGCTGTTGTAATCGGACTGGTGACAGGTGATGCAGTCGTCGTTGCCCGATGGCGGTGGACTGAAGGTGAGTTCGTACCCAGGTTCTACGTGGCAGGAGGCGCAGACGGCTACCTCGTGTGCCCCGACCAGTTCAAACCCCGACAGACCGGCGTGGTCGAACGAGGCATCATCCCATGTCGACTGATTGTGACAGTCAAGACACGTTTCGGGGAATCCACCGCCATGTTCGGCATCATAGTCGGACTGGTGGCAGGTCAAGCAGTCTTCATTGCCGGACGGAGGAGGATTGAACGTCAGTTCGTAGCCCGGCTCGACGTGACACGACGCGCAGACGGCTACCTCGTGGGCCCCGACCAACTCGAATCCATTTGCAACAGACGTGTGATCGAAGGATGCATCTTCCCAAGAGGACTGGTTATGGCAATCCAAGCACGTCTCAGGGAATCCACTGCCATGTTCGGCATCATAGTCGGACTGATGGCAGGTCAAACAGTCCTCATTGCCTGCGGGGGACGGGTTGAACGTGAGTTCATACCCAGGCTCGACATGGCAGGACGCGCAGACCGCTACCTCGTGCGCGCCGACCAATTCAAACCCCGACAGACCTGCGTGGTCGAACGAGGCATCCGCCCAAGTCGACTGGTTATGGCAATCGAGACACGTCTCAGGAAAGCCCTGCCCGTGCTGGCGTTCGTAGTCGTCAGAGTGGCACGAAATACAGGCTTCTGCATCGACAGAAACAATGCCCGGCTGAAGGGCAAGGGACGGGAAGGAGTGACACGTCTCGCAGGCGACGGATTCATGTACCCCGATCAGTTCGAACTCCGAACTCCAATGCATCTCCTCGAATGCCACTTCCTGGAAGGACGCACTGGAATGACAATCCGCGCAGGTCTGCGACAGGGCGAAGGTGTGGGGTGTCTCGTGGCAGGTTTCGCAATCATCCACAGAAGCCCGAGGCGCATCGAACCGCAACGATTCGTGGCACGAAATGCAGGAAAGCGGAACGTGTTGACCATCCAGAGGGAATGCGGTGTCCGCCGAGTGGTCAAACGCTGGATCGGCAAGAAGGGGCGACCACGTATCGTTGCGATGGCAGGACGTACACGCGAGAACCTTCGGCAGGACACCGTGAGGAGAGGTCGTTGATTCCTGGGCCTGAACGGGCATACCGGCCAGGAGAGCAACGAAGAAGAACAGGACTATGGTGCGCAGCGTCATCCCATGCATCAGCCTCCAGCCTTGCTTCCGAATTTGGTGTCGATCATGATGCCGCACTCTTGCAGGAAGGGCGTGGGCAGACTTCCACCGGCAAAAACAAACACGTACTCGTTTTCCATTGACCGGGTCGTCTCGTCCTCGAACGAGAGTTCCACGGATGATTCTTCTATCCGAGTCACGTTGGTTGAGAGGGCCAATTCGATGCGTCCATCCGACACGGCAGCCTGCAGCCGTTCGTTATTGTCCGGCTTGATCCTGGAGAACCGGTCCCGTCGATATGACAGCGTAACCCGGGTCCCTGTCTGCTCGGACAGGCTGACCGCAGCTTCCACGGCCGAATCCCCACCTCCAACGACCAGGACCTTGTCGCCGGCAAAGAGGGCAGCATCCTGAAGAGAGTAGTGCACGTTCGGTCCGTCTTCACCGGGGACTCCGAGCTTTCGGGGAATGCCTCGGCGACCGATGGCCAGTACGACCCGCCGGCTCTCATATTCGCCCTGATTGGTGCGAACGGTAAAGGTTTTGGCAGCTGTGCGGTCCACGGCCAGGACGCGTTCGTTCTCGCGCACCTTGAGCGACTCCTCTTCCACCAGCTTCCGCCATATGTCAAGGAGCTCCTCCTTGACGAATGATCGCTTGTCCATCCGGACACTTTCTGTAAGCTGCACAGGCTCGGTCATCACCAATTTCTTGCGCGGGTAATTCAATACCGTGCCGCCGACACCGTCCTTCTCGATGACGACGTAGGACAGGCCGCGCCGGGCGGCTTCCAGCGCACACGACAGGCCCGCTGGTCCGCAGCCCACAATCAATACGTCGAGGACATCGGTGTCCCCGCCCGGCGCGGGCAACCCCTCGATACATTGCCGCCCTTGCTCGAACGCATTGCGGATCAGACCCATGCCGCCGAGTTCGCCCACCACGTACAATCCCGGAACGTTGGTCTCGAAATTCTCCTGTATGCGAGGTAGGTCGACACCTCGCTTGAGCGTTCCGAATACCAGTTGGATGGCATCCACCGGGCAGGATCGCTCACACAGACCGTGCCCGATGCATCGGGCCGGGGACACCGGTTGGGCCTGACCCGACAACAAGCCCAGCACATCCTTTTCCGGGCACATGTCGACGCAATTCCCCGTGCCAATGCATTGGTTGGGGTCCACAACGGGATGGAGGGAGGCCGGACGATACAATCCGTAGTCCAAGGACTGCTGTTGCGCGGCCAGCACGGCCTGCTCCTTACGCAGCGACTTCACTACGTACGGCACGATGATCAACATGAACAACCCGCCGAAGATGAGCCAGATGATGAGGGTGCTACTCAAAAACTCACCCCCCATGTCAGGTACGACGTGGATGAAAGCACGGCAGACCCGATATGAACGCGTTCCCGGAAGGAGAAATATCCCCATCGATCCGTCGACCATCGGAAAAACAGTCCTCCGATGTGCGAGGCTTCCCAGGGCCCTACCTGGTCCACAAGCAGCAACGAGTAATCAAGGCCGTACGTCAATCGACGCGCACTACGCTCAAACCGGGTGGTCGAGTATATCGTCGTGCCGCTCGCCCGATCCCAGATGCTGCTCGTATGGCTCACAGCAATGGGCGACCACGACGGATGGGTACGAGCCGAGACGCTAACACTCCTGTTCTGCTCGCGACCGGAGAACTGGTTTCCCGTGGCGTTCAATCCGAACGAATGATTTTGCATTTGGTAGTGCAGTCCAGCCGACACCTGTGTCCGTTTGCTGGAGAAGTCAGGGACGGACAGCCAGTAAGCGTAATAGTGTCGGACGCCCAAACGGGCATTGGCCGACAACCGCTCTGTCAGTGGGGTGGACACCCGGGCGTTCCATCGCGCCAGCGACCAGGACCCATCATCCGGATGACGATCCAGCTGCACTTCGTTCGAAATCCGGAAGCGACCGGCACGTGTGCGCTGCTCCGCCGTCACGAACATGTACGATCCCGGGAGGGCATCGCGCATGATGGTGCCCGCTGCTGCATTCAGCGTCGTACGCATGCGATCCCCACGACTCGACCATTCACCGAACACAAGGGCCTTCTGCGTGTCGGTCGACCAAGCTTCCGTGTAACGGTCCGGTTCGAATCCTCCTGCCACGCCAATGCGCACATCACCAAGGGCGACGCTGCCACGCACACCATCCCAGTAGCCTCCCATGGGGCTGTTGGCGTCGCGAAAGCGTCCGGCCGTGAAGTGCATACGATCAGTTGGCGCCGTCTTCGAGACGTTCAACTCGAAGAGCTGCATCATGGTGGCATTGCCAGAGATGGGCTCCGAGCTCAAGCGGTGGGCACCTCGCAGACTGGCCGTCATTTCGAGTCCTGCAGGCAAGTCGCGCGCCCGTAATCGAAGACTGCTGGTGGGCGTGGCCCATGTGCGGGTCGAGGAACGGTTGTCCGTAAAACGCCCGCTGATGTCAGAGTAGGAGGCCGTAAGCGAGGCGGTGTAGTAGCCCGAGAGGCTGGGGCTTCGCCCCGAAACACCTCGTTCGACCTGCCCGGTCTGCCTTTCGAGGATGCTGCCACGATCAGCCGGCCGATCGGAATCAGCGGGTACGTCTGCAGGTGCATCAACTACCATTCCGGTCACACGTATCCGCGAACCAACCTCCAACGCAGGCGGTGCATCGAGCCAGACAATGAGCAGGGTGGACGAGGTGACGCCCGCTACACGCACCCGCACCGGGGGATCCAACTCGAGGGTCAGCGTGTCGCCTTGGACAAATGGTGCCTGATCCATGTCGATATAGGCACCCCGGCTCTGGACGCGGCTCACCACCCCTTCGAGGGTGACTTCCCGATCCTGACCGAAGACCGGCAGGGACATGAGAGTCATCAAAACAATGACCAGGGCAGGCCGGACGAACAATCGAAGCCTAGTCATCTTCTTCCCTCCCGTCCGGATGGCAACTCAGGCAGGCGGCGCTGTCGAAGATGTAATCCCGGACGTCATCGTGTTCACGGTCCATACGGTCCTGGCTGTGTTCGTGACAGGACACACATGTGAAAGAGGTCATTACCGGCGCCGCCTGATGGCAGTCCACACAACCGTTCCACTCACCCCGGTGGCTGCCGGAGTAGATCGGGAAGTAGGTGTTGTCGTGTTCAATCCTTCGTGTACCGCCCCATCCATCCGTATTGTGGCACAGGAGACATTCGACGGGTGTGCCGCTGCCGGCATGCTCGTGATTGTAGTCGGATTGGTGGCAGGCGATACAGTCCTCTTGCCCCTGTGCGTCGAATACCAGTTCGTAGCCGGGCGATGAGTGGCAGCTTTCACAGCCTGCAAATTCATGGGCGCCAATCAGTTCGAAGCCATTGGCCAACAGGGCGTGGTCCGGAAAGATGGCGTCCGGCCAGACGAACTGCGTGTGGCATGTCTCGCAATCGAGGGAAAATCCGTTCTCCGCGTGCGGCAGGATGGTCGTGTTGTCGTACGCATCCTGGTGGCAGCTGGCGCAATCCAGCGCATCCGAGAAATACAGCCCCCCGTGGTTGTCGTTGTGACAGCTTTCGCAGGCAATGACCTCGTGCGACCCCAGCAGGGGAAAATCCGTGTTCTGATGGATGCGGAATCCATCCACCTCGGTAAACGATCGCTCATTGTGGCACGTGGCACAGTTCGCGGCCAGTTTCCCGTCATGGACGTCCACATGACAGCTCTGGCACGTGTCGCCATCCAAATCGGGATCGGCAAAAACCAACGCATCGTGGCAATTGACACACTGCACCGTTTCGTGGGCCGCCAGCAGAGGAAATCCCGTGTCGAAGCCGTGATCGAAGGGGGCATCCTCTCGCATGGGGGACCAGGACTGCGAGGAGTGACAGTCCTGGCACGATATGTCAGCGCTGATTTCCCCATGCGGACTGAGGACGCCACTTTCCTGGGCCTGGGCGGGTAGCGCCAGACCGGTCAGCAGCAGGAAGGCGAAGAGTGGTCCAAATCTATTCATTGCCATCGCCTCCGCCGTGGCAATCGATACACTCGGTTCCGATGCCCCGGAATGGGATGAGTTCGAGTCCCTCCTCTGTTCGGGAAGGGACGTGACAGGACAGGCAGGCAACGTCGGTGTGCGCGCCCGTCAGGGACCATCCGGTCTGTTCGTGATCAAAGGCCGTCAGCCGGAAGGACTCCGAGTCATGGCAGGTCTGGCACCCATCGGGTTCAAACTGCCCGGCGTGCGGAGAATCGTCTTCGTGGCAGGTGGCACATTCCGTATCCAGACCCCTGAAGGCAACGGCTGGACCGGGATCCGCCTTGTGGCACGAAGCACAGGTTTCCAGAGCGTGCGCGCCATCGAGCGGAAATTGCGTAATGGCGTGGTCGAACGTGTCGGCGGCCGACAGCCAGGTCGACACGGTGTGGCAGGATTCGCAGGCCTCGCCATCAAACTGTCCCTCGTGGGGATCATCATCTGTATGGCATCCGATACAGGTTGGGTCATCCACGGACAGGTCGATACTGCGCCAGGAAGGGTCGGCGACCACATCATCTTGAATTTGCGTGTGGCACTGGCTACAGAGAACAGCCAGGTGGGCGCCTTCGAGGGAGTAGTCTGTTTCCTCGGCGTGGCGGAAGACGTCAAACGAAGACGGCGTCCATCCCTCTTCCGAGTGGCAGGACGCGCAATCCTGGTCCGTTTCCAGTTGTCCATCGTGAGCATCCTCGTGACACGACGCGCATTCGCCTGCTTCAGGATGAGGATAGAGGCGATTTCGGGTGGAAGGCAGGAAAGCCAGACTGATGCCGGGAATTTCCATGCCGTCGTTGTGACAGGAGGCGCAGGCTGCTTTTTCGTGTTGGCCCACCAGCTCGAACCCAGTCAGATCATGATTGAAGTCATCTTCGAATCCGGCATCAGCAATACGTGTCCAGCCGCTCGTGGCGTGGCAGTTGGAGCACGTCGGCCCGAGCCGCCCGTCATGCTCGTCCTCATGACAGGAGGAACACTCGGAGAAGGGAAGGGGGCGGTAGACAATCACTTCGGCGTCCGTGGCTGAGGGCTCGTGGCAGGAGGCGCAGTCCACGTTCAGGTGCTCGCCGGTAAGCGGATAGCGGGCGGTGTCGTGATCGAATTCCGGAGCTTCCTCCCATTCTCCCGAATCGTGGCAACTCGAACAGGCTACATCCAAGAATTGGTCGGCGTGGGGGCTGTCCGTCTCGTGACACGTCAGGCAGGTATCACCCAGCCCGAGATACCCATTGCCTGGCTGCAAGTCATGGGATGCCAGGAATTCCATCAACCCATCGTCCACCACGAATTCCGACGTGTGGCAGCTCGCGCAGTTGGCCTCCGTGTGGCTCTGGAGCAACTCGAAACCGGTCAGATCATGATCGAATGCCAGCGTATCGAACCGGATGGGGTCAAAGTCCCGCCCGAAATGGTCCTTGTGGCACGACGCACACGAGGGCTCATCGAAGGTAGCGTGCAATCCCAGATCGTTGTCAATGCGGTCCTGCAACGGCGTGTGGCAGGACAGGCATCGGGCATCTTCGACACCGCGATTCCCGAGGGCATGACAGCTGGTGCAGGTGTCGATGTGGTCCCAATCAGCATGGGCCTCGATCAGCTCGCCAGGAGAGATGAGCTGAGCGTTGGCCTCCCGTATGGGCAGTACCAACAGCAGAAGGAAGAAGGAGAGTATGACGTGGCGGGGTGTCATTGCGTCATCCTTGTTGCTCCAATCGCTGCAGGCTTGAGGCGGTACGCGCCTTCAGATCAGGGTCAGATACGATGTCCAACAGGTCGGTCCATCGGGTTCGCGCCTCGTCGAAACGTCCGGCATTGGCAGCCAGGGCGCCCAGGTTGTACAGGGCGGTTTCATCTTCGGGGAACTGGCCCAGCATGTCCTGCAGGGTTTTTTCGGCTGCTTCCCAATCCATGAGGCCTGCATGCACGGCGGTCAGGTCGATCCAGATCTGGCGCCCTTCCGGACGCAGATCCAGGTAGGCTTCGTAGGCTTTGCGGGCCTTCTCGAAATCGTGGCCATCCTGTGTGAGGCGGCCCAGTTTGACGAGAGCGACCGTGTCCGCTGGATTGGCAGCAATCATCTCTTCGAGCACGAAGATCTCATGGTAGTAGCCGTCGCTGACGTTGTCCGCCGTTGGTGTGATGCCCGGGGCGGCCGCCGATGAGCCGGCCTGCGCCCGAAGCATGCCATCCGCCGGACTCGAGGCGATGGGAGGATGTTCAAAACCCGACGACCCCGTCGAGCTCTTATCGCCTTGAAGCAGGAGATACCCTGCAAAGAGGAGCAGGGGTACCGAAAGGAGGGCCAGGATGGAGAAGGTTGAGCGTTTCATTTGGTTCAGTGGCAGGTGATCCGGAGTCAAACGATCCAGAAGTATCCGAACATGAAGGCGACCACGATGTGGAACACCATGATGATGAGCATGATGACCGCCAGGGGGAGGTGGAAGACATGCCAGTAGCCGAAGAGACGTTGCAAGAGGCCGGAGTGCTTGGCTTGACGTAGCAGGTTGTCATAATCCAGTAGCTGCTGGCCAAATACACTTGCAGCATCGCTCGACATCCCTTGATCGCGGCCCAGGCTTTCAAAGGCCCGTTTCCGTTGCAGGAGACCTACGACGGGTATGCTGGAATAAGAGAATCCGGCGGTTGCCACGGGCTCGGGCTGGACAGCCAGGGTCCGGGCAATCCAGTCCTCGTCCACGTCATAGCGCTCGAGGATGGATTGGAGCAGGTGGTTCTTGCGGGCTGCCAGCGCCTGGGGAGAAAGGAATTGTCCGTTGGCGGCTTTCGGTATGCGGACATAGACGTACCGCCCGAAAATGCCGGAAAAGACCACGGCGGCCATGCTCCAGAAAGCAATCGAAATGATGCCGCCGAAACGGAAGGCGGTGTGAAGAAGGACGAACCAGGGACCGAGGGTGCACAGGAAGATGTGGACGGTCAGCCAGGTTCGGAGGGCGCCCTTGGATTCCATGGCGCGCACCCGCTTGCGGATGCTGTACATGGCCACGCCCACGATCATCATCAGGCTGCCGAGGATGCCCAGGCCATGGCCGATCAGGCCGGCGGGTTTGTAGAGGTCGTGCAGCTCGGAATAGGCCCTGTCATGGAGACCCATCTGGTAGTAGTCCAGACCTCCCCAGAGGGACCAAGCGGCGGCCACCACCCAGACGACCGTGAGGACGATATGCAGGGGCCTGATGCGCGTCAGCATGTTTCGAACGGTTTCCGGAGTCCGCCGGGAGCGGACTCATGGTGCGGGAAAGGCTGCCCGGAGGCAGACGGAGTGGTAACCGTGCTCGATACTGTGCGCAATAGTGACGGGTAGCGACGGAGCAATAACGCATTTCGGTCCTGCATACGTACCTGGGGCAGAGCGAATGGCCCCAACAAGGCAACGAATGGTGTCCCCGGCAGCTCGAATCGGTATGTCCTCCACCGTCTCACGGTGCCATGGTGCCCTCGTCCGTGAATACCAGATCGCGTCCAATGAGACGCTCCAACTGGATCAATTCCAGATAGTAATCGCGCAGTTGCTGGTAATAGGTGCGCTGGATATCGAGGTAGACCCGCTGGGCATCGAGCACGGTCAAGAGATCCAGTTGACCCAGCTGGTATCCTTCGCGTGTTCGCTGCAGAAGCTCCTGGGCACGTTCATTCTGGCTGTCGGTGAAGGCGCTGACCGCCTCGCGCGTCGTTTCAAATCCGTGCCATGCTGACTCTGCGGCCCGCTTCAGATCCAGTTCGGTCCGGAAGGCCTGTTGTTCGCGGTCGCTCAGATCCGCTTGTGCCATGGCGCGGTCGGCGCGCCTGGAATCCGCGCCCGGCAGGCCGATCCGCAGTCCCACCTCGAATCCGTGGAACTGGTATCCCGTCCCGAAATCCTGTTGGAACCAGCCGGCATAGAGGTCAGGCAGCAACCCGTATCCCGTTGCCTTGACCACCTTCCGTGCCGCTGATGCCTGCTGCTCGGCGGCCAGGCTCAGAGGATGGGCACCCAGGGCTGCCATCACTTCGTCCTGGTCGATATCGTAGGCCCGGTAGGACAGGGTATCAGGGAAGACGATCTCATACCGCTGTTCTTCGGGATCCACGCCGATGGTCTGGAAGAGCGAATAGCGGCTGTTTTCGAAGAGGAGTTCAGCATCCCTGAGGGCATTCTGTGCGCTCGTCTGTTCCAACTGGACCTTCATGAGGTCAATTTCTGCCGCTTCGCCTACTTCGACGCGGGCTGCCACGACCTCGACCAGCGTAGAGGCCAGGTCCACTTCCTGACTCGTGAGGTGGACCAGCTCCTGGGCAAAGAGCAAACGCGTGTAGGCCTCTTTCACCGCCGCGGTCAGATCCAGCAGCGTGGCGTCAGCTACCAGACGATTGGCATCCGCTTGCCCGGAAGCGGCCTGCCATGCCGAAACCGACTGCAACGGAAAGGGAAGGGTCAGGCCGGCAGCCCACTTCTGTTCGCCGAATCCACTTCCACCATCCGGGACGCCTTCCCGTGTATGGGCGACTTCGAAACCAGTCGTCCCGAAGGCTTTCCAGCGGGCGGCCAGGGCGCGGTCCACATCCGTGCGCGTCATGGCAAGTTCCGGGTTCGATCGGATAGCCAGGTCGATGGCGTCACGAACGGTCAGGTTCTGGTCCTGTGCTCGGATGGGCAGCACAAGAAGCACCATCGCCATCATCAGAAACGTAATCCGGAAGGCCTTCATGATGTCACCTCCAACCGCTCCCCGCGGCGATTTTCCATCCAGTAGTAGATGATGGGCAGTACGCGCAGGGTCAGCAGTGTGGCTGTGACCAGTCCACCGATGACCACCGTGGCCAGCGGTCGCTGGACTTCGGATCCCGGACCCACGTTGAAGGCCATCGGGATGAAACCCAGGGAGGCCACCAGCGCCGTCATCAGAACCGGCCGCAACCGATCCACGGTGCCCTGGATGGTGGCTTCCCTGAGGGACACGCCTTTCTCACGCAGGTCATTGAGGTGCGCGATGAGGACCACACCGTTCAGCACCGCCACCCCGAACAGGGCCACGAAGCCGATGCTTGCCGAGACAGACAGGTACAGGTCCCGGAACCACAACAGGTAGATGCCGCCGGAAAGCGCAAAAGGCAGGTTCAGGAAGATGAGCCAGACATAGCGCATCTGGCCGAACATCAGGTAGAGGAGGCCCAGAATGATGAACAGGGCCAGCGGTACCACGAACAGCAAGTGGTTCATGGCCCGCTGCTGATCCTCGAACGCTCCGCCGTACTGCAGGAAGTTGCCGGCGGGGATGTCGATCCGTGTATCGATGGCGTTCTGCAGGTTGGCCACGTACGTTCCGATGTCGATATCGCGCAGGTTGACACCCACCACGACGCGCCGCCATCCGTTTTCGCGGGCGATTTCACGCGGGCCTTCCTCGGCCTGGATACGGGCCACGCGGGACATGGGGATCACGTCGCCGCCAGGCAGCGTGACCGGCATGTTGATGATGTCATCGAATGTGCTCCGGACATTCTCGGGAAAACGGACTACGATGTCGAAGCGACGCTGGCCTTCGAAGACCTCGCTGACCACGGCGCCACCGATCCCGGCCTCGATGATGCGCTGGACATCGTCCACATTCAGGCCGAAGGAGGCCACAGCATCCCGATTGATCTCGATGTTCAGGTACGGTTGTCCCACCGTCTGCTCAACATAGAAGTTGTCCGTACCGGGCAGGTCACCCAGCAATCGGGCGATGTCGTCCGCCACGCCCTGCATGATTTCCAGATCCTCTCCGAAGATCTTGACCGCCACGTCGGACTTCACGCCCGAGGTCAACTCATCCACGCGCATGGCAATGGGCTGGGTGAAATTGTAGGACAGTCCGGGTTCCGTTTCGAGGAAGGGGCGAATAGCCTCGGCAATCTTCTCCTTTGTCATGCCGGGACGCCACTCGTCCATGGGTTTCAGGAGAACCCAGACGTCTGTCTGGTGCACGCCCATCCAGTCGTTGGCCAGGTCCGAGCGGCCGGTCTTGGGCACCACCGAGGCGATCTCCGGGATGTTCTCCAGCAAACGATCCGCCAACCAGTTGGCATTCTCGATGGACTCGTCCAGTGTGGCCGACGGCATGCGGATCTGTTCCACGAGGATGGATCCCTCGTCCAGTTCGGGCAGGAATTCCGTTCCCAGGAAGGGAATCAGGATGATGGCCGGGATGAATACGAGAGCGGCAACCAGTCCCGTCCGTAAACGCGCCGTCAGGTTCTTCTCCAGGAATGCTTCATACCGCGGTCGCATGAAGTCCATGACCCAGTTCTTGCGCACCTTGACGCCCTTGCGGAAGACAATGGCCGACATGGCCGGTATGTAGACCAGCGCCAGGAGCAGCGAGCCGAATACGGCCGTGGCCACGGTGATGGCCATCGGGCGGAACAGGATGCCTTCCATGCCCGAAAACGTGGCAACGGGTACATAGACCATCAGGATGATGAGCACCCCGAAGAAAATGGGTCGCGCTACCTCCTTGGAGCTGTTGATGATGATGTCTTCGATATCGGCTTTCTCGCCTTTCTGCTGCAAGCGGTGGACGGTGTTTTCCACCATCACCACAGAGCCGTCCACGACCATGCCGAAGTCGATGGCGCCCAGGCTCATCAGGTTGGCGGCCAGGCCGAACTCCTGCATGCCGATGAAGGCGAACAGCATGGAGAGTGGAATGACCGATGCCACGATCAGGGCGCCGGAGATTTCGCCGAGCATCAGGAGGAGCACGGCGATGACGAAGAAGCCGCCTTCGATCAGGTTGGTGCTGATGGTGGACGTCGTGCGGTCGACCAGATCGGACTGGTCATAGAATTTCTCGATGGTCACGCCTTCAGGGAGGCCCGGCTCGATTTCGTCGATCCGCTCTTCCACCAACTGGATGACCTCGCGTCCGTTGCCGCCACGAAGCATCATCACGATACCCGTCACGACTTCACCCTGGCCGTCTTTGGTGACCGCCCCTTGCCGGAGTTGTCGTCCTTCCCGGACAATGGCTACGTCTTTCAGGAAGACCGGGCGGCCCCGAAGGTTGGTGACCACCACATTGCCGATGTCTTCTGCACCCCGGATGAGTCCGAAGCCGCGGATGATGTACTGCTCACGGTTGTGTTCCAGGTAGTTGCCGCCCGAAACACTGTTGTTGCGCTCGATGGCTTCCATGACGTCGCCCAGTCCGATGCCATAGTTGCGCAGTTGTCCGGTGCGGACCACAACCTCGTATTGCCGGACAAAGCCGCCGAATGAATTGATTTCCGTGACGCCGCGAACGGTTTTCAACTGCGGAGCAATCAGCCAGTCCTGGATCGTGCGCAGTTCGGTGAGGGATTGCCCATCACCCGAAACCACGTATTGATAGATTTCGCCCAAGGCCGTCGAGATCGGTCCCAGTTGGGGTGTGGACACCCCGTCGGGAAGGGATTCGGCCACGCTCTGGATGCGTTGGGCCACCATCTGCCGGTCGAAGTAGATGTCGGTGTCCTCATCGAACTCGATGGTCACGGCCGACAATCCAAATTGTGAGATGGAGCGGACTTCTTTCACCGCCGGCAGACCGTTCATGGCGGTCTCGATGGGGAAGGACACCAGCCGCTCCACGTCGAAGGGTGAGAAACGCCCGGCTTTCGTGATGACGGTGACCTGCACCGGCGTCACATCGGGTAGAGAGTTTATGGGGAGTCCGCGCAGCGCCGAGAAGCCGGCTACGGCCATCAGCAGGACGAGCGAGAGTGCTACGAATTTCTGTCGGACGGAGAATGTGATGATGCGATCCAGCATGCGTTATTCCTCCCCGAACAGGTCAAAGCGACTGAGTGCCTTGAGCGTGAACACCTGTGTCACGGCCACCTTTTCTCCGGCTTCGAGGCCGTCTTCCACAAAGGCCGTGGTGGCGTTGACGCGAAGGAGGGACACGGGACGGGGCTCGAACGTGTCATCGTCATGGGCTACGAAGACCACCGCTTCCTGACCTTCGTACTGGATGGCTTCGAGCGGAACCGACAGGACGGGCTGCAGGGAAGTGGCCGTCACGATGACCTGAACCGATTCGCCCGGGCGCGGCCAGCCGTTGGCAGCTGGCGTCTTGATGTTGAGGACAACGGATCGATTCTCCGCATCCACGGAAGGGTTGACAGTGGTGATAGTGCTCTTGACGGAAACACCCGACTCCTGACGTGGGCGGATGGTCACGGCTTCGCCGGGTTGTACCAGGCTGGCGTCTTCCGGGGGCGCGTAACCCCTGACCAGCACGTTCGACGGGTCCACGATGGTGAGCAGGGATTCGTTTTCATCCACTGCTTTGCCCGTGTCCACATTGTGCTGATCCAGGATCCCGCTGATGGGGGCCAGGATGCGCAGCACGGGTCGCTCACGCGAAGTGGTGGACCAGGAGGCCATCTCATCTTCCGTCACACCAACCGCCCGGAGGCGGGACCAGTTGGCACTGACCCGTGTTTCCGCCCGGCTCAGGTCAGCACTTGCTTTCTCAAGCACGCGGACCGGGCTGATGCCCCGGTCAACGAGCTGTTTGAGTCGATTCTGCTCCGATTCGGCGTAGGTCAGTTCGGCGCGGGCTTCAAGGTAATCGGCCACGAGATCCGCGAATCCGAGGCTTTCCATCTCCAGGAGGACATCGCCCTGCCGGACCCGTTCTCCCTCGTGGGCCATGATCCGGGCCACCCGGCCTGAGATGGGTGCGCTGACTTCAGCGTAATGTTCGGGAGACGCCACCACTTCGCCGGGAATACGCATGTCGAACGAGGCCGACTCCAGAGCGACCGTCCAGGTCTCGATATGCAGTTCTTCCTGCTGTCGGGCCGTCAGTTTGATCATCCGGGCAGACGTGCTGCCAGCCTGGAGGGAGGGAGGTGTCTCGATGGCATCGGGCGAGGTGGTTTCCGGAGCATCCGGTGAACCACATCCTGCCCAGAGCGCCAGAAGGAGTGTCAGTACGGTGATTCGCATGGCATTGGGGTAATGTTTGTCCCCATGCTAGCCATGTGGCATCCACCCTTCATTAGAGCAGGATTAGAATAGTATGTAGTTTGTGTGGCAAGCCGTTGGCATGCATTGCGCTCCATAGACTCCCGTTCTCCCGTGAATCCCGCCGATCATCACATCCTGATTGTTGAAGACGAGGAGGGGGTGGCCTCCTTTGTGTCCCAGGGGCTGCGGGAGGAGGGATACCGTATTTCCTGGGCCGCCGATGGCGAAAAGGGACTTCATGCCGCCCTGGATCCCGAAGTGGACCTGGTACTCCTGGATCTGAGACTTCCATTCATGAACGGAGTCGATGTGGCCCGGTCCCTGCGGATCCATCGCCCATTCATCCCCATCCTGATGCTGACAGCCATGGATACGGTTGAGGACCGGGTGACCGGGCTCAGGGCTGGAGCGGATGACTATCTGGGCAAGCCGTTTGAATTCGATGAACTGCTGGCCCGGATCGAGGCGCTGCTGCGTCGACGACGGTCTTCCTTGCCGTCCCTGTCTGCCGTGGATGGGCGACTTAGGATTGATCCCGTGTCCCGATCGGTAATGTGGGACGCCGGTGACATCGAGTTGACGCGGTTGGAGTACCGGCTCCTGTCGTTCTTCGTGGCACGGCAGGAGGAGACTCTATCCCGGGACGAGATCCTGGAGGTGGTCTGGGAGTCTGCAGCCGATCGGGAGTCGAATGTGGTGGATGTCTACGTGCGCTACCTTCGCAAGAAACTGGAGGATGTCGGATGCCCGCCCGTGCTGGAATCGGTCCGGGGCGTCGGATATCGTTTTCACGCCGATGCATGAGTGACGAAGCCCTTCATACCTCGTTCCGCAAGAAACTGCTGGTCCATGTCGGAATGACCGTCGGCCTGGTATTCGTGCTGACGTTCCTGCTGCTCTGGATGGGCTCGACCATCTGGTTCCGTGTCGATGCCGAGCGATTCCTGCGGAATGAGGCGGAGTCCATCGCAGGGTACATCGTTCGGGCAGGAGGGACGCTGAACGCGGAGGCGTACACCTGGAACGAGCCCCATCACCTTTTTTCTGAAAGCCGTATCGATCCGGTATTCGTTCAGGTCTTCGACCCCCGGAAACGGGAGGTCTTCTCGACGGCCAACATCTCCGATTTCACGCCGGGTGCGTGGCCGGGTTACCTCGTGCAGGCGGAGGATGATGCCTTTTCGCCGGCCTCCGAACTGGAGACCCGGTTCATCGGACAGGCGGAGCTCTATTTCCTGACCTACCCCCTTCGAAGCGTCGACGGCAATCTGGTCGGATACATCCAGGCAGCCCGGTATGTCCCCAACATCGAGGGCCGGGTGGTTCGGGTTCTGTGGATTGCCGGACTGACCTTGCTGGTCTTGCTGGGAGGGCTGCTCCTTTCGCTTCATGTCCGGGCCGGGAAACTCCTGCAGCCCCTGCACACCATTGCCCGGACGGCCGATCAGGTGTCAGCACGCGAACTCGATGTCCGGCTGCCCGAGGATCCCGAGATGGACCTGGAAAGCCATGTGTTGAGCCAGTCCTTCAATCGGCTTCTGGATCGTCTGGATGCTTCATTTGCCGACATGCGCCGGTTTACATCGAATGCGAGCCACCAGCTGCAGACGCCGCTGACCGTCATGAAAGGTCACGTCGATGTAACCCTCCGGAAAGAGCGCGAGGCACAGGCATACCGGGATACGCTCGTCATCGTTCGGGACGAGATACGAGAGATGATCCGCATGGTCCGGGCGCTGCTCACGCTTTCCCGCCTTGAACACGCTGCCAAGGCCGACACACTCGAAAAAGTCGACCTTTCCTCGGTGATGGAGCCGGTCAGGATTCGACACGATGCCGACGCCCACAGATTGGACATTCGTCTGCCCGATGGGTTGTGCGTCCCCGGCAATCGCGAGTGGATCCAGATGATCCTGGAAAATCTGGTGGACAATGCGCTCAAGTACGCGCCGGAAGGAAAGGTCTCCGTGCAAGCCACAGCAGAATCAAACCGGGTGGAAATCGTCGTGGTCGACACCGGCCCCGGGCTCCCTGAGGAGGATCAGGAGCATCTGGCAGAGCGATTCTTCCGAGGCAGCAACGCGCGGGATCAGGGCGTGAAGGGTCACGGTCTGGGGTTGGCGCTCGTCGAGCGGCTGGTCGCGATGCAGGACGGGGAATGGGCGCTTGAGAGCGATGCGTCGGGCACCCGTGTGACGCTCCGGTTTCCAGCCTGCTGAGTCCACAGGCTTGCCATGCGTCAGTCCAGCCGCTCCAGGGTGGCTGCAATCGTTGAGAACCCGTTGATCTCGAACTGTTCGATGCGCAGGTCATGTCGGCCGCCGAGTTCCAGTTCAATCTGCTCCAGGCGGGGCGGGTGATAGGTCCAGTCGTTGTGGATGACCTCCCCGTCCAGCCATACCCGCACGCCGTCGTCGCTGGTCAGGTCCAGGCGGTAGCGCCCCTCGGGCACATTGATGGATCCGGTCGATACCGTGGCGAAATGGTCCCGCCCCAGGCCGGGGCCGGGCTCGCCGTACCACTGGTAGCCCAGGTCGGTGGTGGTTTCAGTGTGGACCGGTTCGCCTTCGATCAGGGCGCGGAAGGCTTCGTACTGCTCGCGTGGATCGGTTTCTTCGGTGTAGTTGAACATCGAAACGGTCCATTCGATGGGCACGAAGAAGTACTCGTACCCGAAGGCGAACGGCTCTCCGGCAGGTGTCACATTACCGAACCGGTCTGTGACTTCCGAGCCGACGAACTCAAGCCGGATCTGGATGTCCACCACATCGTCTTCGGTCCGGCGCACCGCGATGCGTCCGGGGACTGTTCCTTCTTCGGCTGACATCCACTCGACCCCGCTCGTCTCGACGACACGCCAGGCACCGGCTGGCCCGACGAGTTCGAACTCCTGTTCAACCTGTTTGCGGGGGGAGCGGGGCCAGAGCACCGGGGATCGGAAATCCACGGGTCCCCATTCATCGACCAGAATGTATTGGCGGGTCTGCGGAGCATCCTCCGGCATGCGGACGGCCTGGGCATCGGGCAGCGGCATGGGAGGGACGGCGGGTGCCGAACTCACTTCCCGCCCCAGTTCCACGCCGAACAAGCCGTCGTTCCAGCCACCCAGTGAGCCCCCTACAGGCAGCGCAGCACCGTTCTCGTAGTTGGGAAACGCATTGCCTCCAACTTCCACATGGGTGCCGTCCACGAGCTCGATCTCATCGAAGTGCGCAAACGTATTCGCCCGGACCGAGACGCTATCGGTGGCGCGGACCTGAAGCGGTTTGCCAACACCTTCGAACGTGTTGCCCATGATCCGGTAATCCTGACTGCGGACGTCCCGGTTCTCCGAATACCCCCAGTCGGCCGGCTGATCGGCGCGTTCCCAGGCGTATACACCCAGGACCCCACCCCGGAAGACATTGCCTTCGATGGCGATGTCCTGTCCGTGCTCGATGGCAATGTGCTCGTCATTGTCCTCGAAAACGTTGTCCAGGATGGCGGTGTCGTAGGAATAGCCGCCCCATATGCCATGCCAGCAGCCTTTCATCACATTCTTTTCGATGTGGTTGCGGCTGAATGTGACCTCGATGCCGTTGGTGGGAGCGTAGGAGAAGTCGTTGGCGTAGATCAGGTTGTCGTTGCATCCGCCTTCGCCCGTATCCATGGTTGTCTGTCCTGCCCACAGGAAGAACCCGTCGCCGGAATGAGTGGCCGAGTTGTAGGCGAATACGTTGTTCGAGGACTGTTCGTAGAGCAGGATGGCCGCTGAATCCTGCCCCCGGTTGTACACGCCGTGGGAGTAGCCGCGGACGTTGAAGTCCAGCTTGTTGTGCATCACCGTGTTGCCGGACGAGCGGTACATGCCGATGCCGAGCGAGGAGTTGTACGAGATGTCGTTGTTGTAGAACAGGCCGTCGTCGACTTCCGTCATGAGGATGCCGTTCTGCCCGCCTGTCACCCGTACATGATCCACCTGCGCACCGTCCGCCCGTCGCAGGTAGATGGCAGCGCCGTAGCGCATCCATTCGTCCTGTTCATTCTGGTGATAGGACATCCAGTCGTCCAGATGCTCGCGCTCGATGATGGATTTGAGTCGCTGCCGCCAGTTCCAGGAGAAGTCGGACGCCGTAATGCGGATACCCGGGGTGTCCGTGGCCCAAAGGCCCAGTTTGTAGCCTTTGACCGTGGCGTTGCGGAGGACGATGCCTTCTCCGGATTCCACGCGGATGCCCGTGCCGGCAAAGGTGTCGGGAGCCTGACCGGGCTGCCCTCCATCAAGGATTGCCCCGTTGAAATCGACTTCGATATCATTCCCCCGGATGATGATGGCGCCCGTGGAATCGGCCGGGATCCGGTAGTGTCCCGGGGTGATGGTGACGGATTCCGTGATGACCATGCCCGGCGCCAGCGGTACCGTGTCCTGGGCGGAGGTGGGCAGGGCAAAGAGAAGCAGCAGGATGAGTATCGAGATGCGGGGCATGGCAGGCGGGGATGGTGAGTCAGGATGGGAATCTCGGGATCAACGGGCATCGACGCCACGCCTGATTGCGCGGCTTGGTTGCGATGCCTGCTGCGGGGCCGAACCGCCAGGCCTGGTTGCCACACGAACCTGGAGGCCTCGTTGCCATCCCTCCGGAACCGACATGTACGCTTGTACAACTCGATCCGATGGCTCGAAATGACCGGCCAACATGATTGGTGTGACACGGAACACTAGATTCAAGATATATCGCTCACTTCAGTCTGCAGGCCACCATGCATTCCCGTTTCATCACGCTGTTTTCGATCGCCGTCCTGTTTGTCGCCTTCCATTCGCCGGCCCTGGCTCAAGAGCCCGACAGCGGGGAGGCCCTCTGGCTCAGGGACAGTGCCATCTCTCCCGATGGCAGCACGATTGCTTTCACCTATCAAGGAGACATCTACACGGTTTCCAGTACAGGCGGAGAAGCTCGACAGATCACGACGTGGACCGGCCGCGACCTGCGTCCGGTCTGGTCGCCCGACGGATCGACCCTGGCCTTTGCGTCGGACCGTTACGGCAACCTGGATGTGTTTACAGTGGGAGCGACCGGTGGCGCGCCGACCCGTTTGACCTTCGATTCGCGCGATGACATTCCGGCCACCTTCACCCGCGATGGCAGCGCGGTGCTTTTCGAGTCGGCGCGCCTGGACGCGGCCGCCTCGGCGAATTTTCCGACGGGGCGCCAGCCGGAATTGTACCGCGTGTCCGCCGACGGCGGCCGCGTGACCCAACTCCTGACCGTCCCGGCCATCAATGCCCGGTTTGACGCCAGTGGACGCTGGCTGATCTTCGAGGACCTGACCAGTTACGAGAACGAGTGGCGCAAGCGTCATCAGTCATCCGCCGCCCGCGATATCTGGACCTGGGATTCGGAGACGGGGGACTTTGCCATGATCACCTCCCATCCGGCCGAAGACCGCACACCGGTGTTTACCCCGGACGGCTCCGGTTTCTACTTCACCTCCGAGCGGGAGGGCGGATTTAATGTCTACAAGCAAAGCATCGGCAGCGCCGCCGATCCAGAGCCCCTCACGCGGTTCACGGAGCATCCAGTCCGGTCCCTGAGCATTTCGGATACGGGTCGAATGGCCTTCTCCTGGGACGGTCAGGTCTGGACGCTGGAAGACGGTGGTGAGCCGCAGCGCGTCCCCGTATTCATTACCCGGAACCAGGCCGATCGCCCCATTGAGACCGTATCCGTTGGCGGTCGCGTTTCGGAGATGGTACCATCTCCCAACGGTAAGGAGGTGGCTTTCATCTTCCGCGGGGATGTCTTCGTGACGAGCGTGGAGTCGGGCGTCACGAAACAGGTCACACAAACGGTGGAGCCCGAACGGTGGGTGGAATTCCATCCCGAGGGCCGCACGCTGGTCTACGCCTCCGAGCGCGATGGCAGCTGGAATCTGTACGAGTCCTCGATTGCACGTGCCTCGGAGAAATACTTCTTCACGGCCACGTCGATTGTCGAGACCACGCTGCTGGACACGGACGCCGACGAGTACCAGCCTGTCATGTCGCCCGATGGCAAGCATGTGGCCTACCTCAAGGACCGCATGAACCTGGCCGTTGTGGAGCGAGCCTCGAACAAGGCCAAGGTCGTGATGGATTCGAACAACTTCTTTTCGTACTCCGACGGCGATCAGTACTACGCCTGGTCGCCCGACTCGAAGTGGCTCCTCATGGAGTACAGCCAGCCTGATTTCTGGCCGACCGAGGTGGGACTTATCAAGGCAGACGGCAGTGGCGAGGTCATCAACATGACCGACTCCGGGTTTGCCGACTATCGCCCCAAGTGGATGATGCGGGGCAGCATGGTGCTCTGGTTTTCATCCCGCGACGGGATGCGGGACCTGGCCAGCACGGGATCCAGACAGGGCGACGCCTACGGGCTTTTCCTGACGCAGGAGGCGTGGGATGATTTCAACCTGACCAAAGAGGAAGCCGCGCTCAAGACTGAAGCAAAGAAGGAAGCCGACAAGGAGGAAAAGAAGGACTCCACCACGGTTGAACCGTTGGAGATTGACTGGCGTGGGTTGGAAGACCGTTCTGCCCGATTGACCATCCATTCGTCGGCCCTGTCCGACGCCGTGGTAACGCCTGACGGCGCGACATTGGTCTACCTGGCCCGCTTCGAGAAAGGATACGACCTCTGGAAAACCGATCTGCGCTCGAAAGAAACGTCCATTCTGGCCAAAATGGGCGGGTCAGGCGGCTCGCTGACCCTGTCAAAGGACGGCAAGAGCGTATTCATGCTGGCGGGTGGCAGCATGTCCAAGGTCGAGATTGCTTCGGGCAAGCGCTCGTCCATTTCGATCAGCGGTACCTATACGGTGGATACGCAGGCCGAATTGGCTTACAGCTTCGGTCACGCCTGGCGCTGGATCAACAAGAAGTTCTACCAGAACGATTTCCACGGCATCGACTGGCCGGCCTATCTCGAAGCCTACGAACGCTTCCTTCCGCACATCTCGAACGGGTACGACTTCGAGATCCTGCTCGATGAGATGCTGGGTGAGCTGAATGTCTCCCACACCGGCGCATCGTTCGGCCGCAGCATCGACAACCCTGATGCCACGGCGGCCTTCGGCCTTCTGTTCGATCAAACGTACACCGGCGATGGTTTGCCGGTCTTGGAAGTGCTGGCCAGGGGTCCGTTCGACAAGGACGACACCAAGGTCAAAGTTGGCGTCACGCTCATGGCCATCAACGGGATGTCTTTGACATCAGAAGTCAACACCGCATCCCTGCTGAACCACAAGGCCGGCACGAATGTGCTGCTCTCATTCCGCTCCGCTGACGGCAAGGACACGTTCGAAGAGGTCGTCAAGGCCGTTTCGACGGGTGCGGAAAGCAGTGTGTTGTATGAGCGATGGGTGGAGTCCCGCCGTGCGGCGGTGGACTCCCTCTCGGGTGGACGCCTCGGTTACATCCATGTGCGCAGCATGAGCGATGCCTCGTACCGCGTGACCTTCGAGGATGCCCTCGGCAAACAGGCCACGACCGAAGGCATGGTCGTCGACACGCGCTGGAATGGGGGTGGGGACCTGGTGGACGACCTGTCCACGTTCCTCAACGGCTTCCGCTACGCGACATTCACGACGCGGGAAGGTCGCGTCATCGGCGGCGAACCCCAGCGCAAGTGGGTCAAGCCCAGCATCCTGTTGGTCAACGAGGGCAATTATTCCGACGGGCACTGTTTCCCCTATGCTTATCGCACCAAGAAAATCGGTCGCATCGTCGGAATGCCGATTGCCGGAACGTGTTCATGGGTGACCGGCACGGGTTTGCCGGGGGGTGCCAGCATCCGCAGCGTGCACCTGTCCTTCGACGATCTGGAAGGCAATCCTCTGGAGAACCAGCAGTTGGAGCCGGATGTGCGTGTGCGCAACGAGCCGGAGGTTCAGGCAGCGGGACAGGACCAGCAGCTGGAAGTGGCCGTCCGGGAGTTGCTTAGCGAGCTGGATTCCTGACTGGGTTGGCTGTGGCCGCCGGCGCAGCCGGCGGCCACAGCACCATTCCACCCAAATGGGCCGATTCCAATACGTCCGCTCAATCCGAGCGGATCGAGCGGACCGGGTCGGCAAGCGCGGAGCGCAGGGATTGCAGGCAGATGGTGACCAAGGCGGCTCCCAGCACCATTCCGAGTCCCAGCAGGTAGACTCCGGGACCGATGGATGTACGGAAAGCAAAGTTGGCAAGCCATTGGTCACTGAACCAGTAGCCTGCCGGAATGGCCATGAGCGCACCCAGAATGACGATGGGCGCAAAGTCCGAAACGATCAGCTGCAGGATGCGGCCGACGGAAGCGCCCATCACCTTGCGGATGCCGATCTCCCTGGTCCGGCTGCGTACTGTCAGCGAGGTGAGTCCAAGCAGGCCCAGAAGAGCCAGGAAGATGGCAAATCCGGAAGCCAGATTGATGATGCGACCCCACCTGAGGTCTGTCTGGTACACCCGCGCCATGCGTTCGTCCATGAAGTCGAAACTGAGGGGCACATCCGGAGTGACGGAAGCCCAGGTCTCGTGCAGGGCTTCAACAGCGTCGGTATCCGTGCCTCCCACCCGTACATACAGGTGGCGATAGTCACGCATGGCGGAAACGGTCATCATGAGGGGTCCCACGGATTGGTACATCGACTGATACGTGAAGTCCGGAGTCACACCGATGATGACCGGTTTGTCCTCGCCGGGAAAGGCCGTCATGGGTGTGCCGATGGGGTCTTCAATGCCGAACCGCTCCACGAGGGCCTGATTCACGACGATCGTACCGGTCGAATCAGCGGGTCGATCCGGATCGAACGCACGCCCTTGCGTCACGGCAATGCCCATGTCCTGCATGAAATTGTGGTCCACACGAAGCAGATCCACATTCACCCGATCGCCTTCGAAGCCGAAAGCAAAGCCGTTCGATCCCCGATATCCGAGGGAACTGGAGGAAAGCGATACCGACTGGATCCGTGAATCGGAGGTTGCCGCCAGACGGAACCGGTCCCGGGCCAGTTCCGCATCCACTCCGTTCAGGTCCACAATGACCAGTCGCTCGGTATTGAATCCCCTGTCCGAAGTCAGCAGATGATCCAGTTGCCGCTGCATGATGAGCGTTGCGATGATGAGTGATACGGACAGGGCAAATTGCAGTGTGACGAGTCCCCGGGTGAAGAGATTGGACCCTGAGATCTTCAACCGGCTTTTCAGGACATCCACCGGCTTGAAGGAAGAAAGGACCACGGCGGGATAGCTTCCCGAGACGAGTCCCGTGAGTATCACCACGCCGAAGAGTGCCAAGGGAAGCAACCAGTCGCTGGCCAACGAGAATTCCATCTGTTTGTCCGTCAGGTCGTTGAACCAGGGCAGGGCAAGCCAGGCCAGGCCGATGCCGAACAGGGTGCTCAGGATGGTCATGAAGAACGCCTCCCCCCAGAACTGCCCCACCAGTTGGGATCGAAGGGCACCAATAGTCTTCCGGATTCCCACTTCCCGGCTCCGTGACAGGCTGCGTCCGATGGCCAGCGTCATGAAGTTGATGCACCCGATGAGCAGGATCCCTAGCGCAATGGCCGAAAGGATCCAGGAATAGCGGGGGTCGGAGTACCGATCCATGTACACTTCCGCCAGCGGGAGAGCGATGTAGCGGGCCGGCTGGAATCCGTCCGGATAGTCGCGGTCCTCGTGCAGCCGCTCGAGGTAGTCGCCGTTGTATTTGGCATAGATGGCGGTCAGCGCTTCCTGCATGCCGTCTGAATCCACGCCCGGTGCGGTCTGCATGTACGTGGACACCAGGCTCCAACCGAACTCCGTCATCCCATCAGGGAAGTTCTGTTCCATCCAGACGTCGATCGGTCCCAGGAAGTCGAACTGAAGGGTGGAGTTTCCCGGCGGATCAGCGACGATGCCTCCGATTTCGAATGGGAGCCAGGTGTCGTTGAATCGGATCTCCACTGCTCTTCCGAGCAGTTCATTGAGTTCAACGGAGGTTCGGGCACCGAAGAGGCGCTCTGCTGCAGATACGGACAGGACCGTGCGCGTTCGGCCGTCAAGCGCCGTTTCCACGGATCCCGCCACGAGCGGGAAGGAGAACATGGTCAGGAACGAAGGGTCCACGAATCGTCCCTGCTCCTGGATGGTCTCGCCGTCTATCCGGAAATAGTGTCCATCTTCCCAGCTGGTACGGGTGAATGCCTGGAACCCGGGGATCTCTTCCATGAAGGTTGGCCCCAGCGGGAATGGCATGTTTGAATTGGCACCCTGACTGCTGCCATCCGGGTTGAAGCGTTCATCCTGGATCTGGACGATCTGTTCGTGGCCTTCATGGAAGCGATCGAATGTCATTTCGTCCCGCACGAACAGCATGATCAGGATGCACAGACCGATCCCTACCGCAAGACCGGCTAGATTGATGCCGCCCTGTACTTTCTGGCGGGAGAGGGATCGGATTGCGACGGTCAGGTAGTTCTTGATCATGACGGAGGAATGGGCACAGGAATGAATGAGGAACAGGGGAGCGGAGAATGTGACTTGCCAGCGGTACCACCAGCGGGCCGATGTTGGAGAGGCAGCGGCTCGCTCCTGGAACAACTCTTCCAGATCGCCGAGCACTTCGTCCCGTTCGGCCGGATGCAGGCAGCGCGACAGTATCCAGCGGGCGATGGATGGCGGCTTGTGACTCATCGGACCACCTCCTTCGACCATTCGGGAAAGGGCAAAGGCAGCCCCTGCCACATGGCATCGTACTCCCTCCGGGACGCCTGCAGTGCCGCGACACCCTTGCCCGTCAGTGTGTACATCCGTTTCCGGCGTCCACCGCGCTCTGAGGTGGGTGCGCCCGTGTGAGAACGGAGCAGCCCGCTTCGATTCAAGCGTTTGAGGGGTGCATACACGCCGGCGATGGACCAGTTGTGATGGGTCCGGCGCTGGAGGTACTCGAGTACCGAGGCGCCGTAGGCTTCATCCTGGAGTTTCCAGACAGCCAGGAGAATCAGTTCATCAGAGCGGGAAAGCATGGCAGGATGCAGGCGATGGAACGGTGCAGGAAGAACGCCCGGGAAACTCATTTATTATGCAAGGCATAAGAAATGTGTTCAAGGATCCCCCCGGTGTGTGGATGAAAGACACGGGAAAGCTGGACAACGTTTACGTCGTCGGCCGGTGCGGTGCGTATTTCTTCGTTCCGGTACTCGACCGATCCATCTCCGACACAGCACCGTCCAAGGCCCGGACCCGCGCCCCTCCTTTACTGATTGCTCCAATCAGGATTCGGGCGGGGCATCTTGGCATCGACGTCTGCCCGCCAGGCGTCCATCAAAGACCGGAGCTCGGTGGTCAGATCCGGGCGTTCTGACGAGAGATCGTTCCGTTCGCCCGGATCGTTCTCCAGGTCGTAGAGCTCCACATCGCCCGTTTCAAACCACTCGATCAACTTGTACTGCCCGTCGATGACCGCTCCTCCCGGGCGGTTGCCGGATCCGTGGTAGTGGGGGAAGTGGAAGAAGAGGGGGCGATCCGCCTGACCGGGACGCGCCAGGCTCCGGCCATCGACGTCCGGAACGTCGAGTCCAGCCAGATCGAGCAACGTGGGTGTGACGTCTATGGTGGAAGCCGCATCCGTACGCAGTCCGGCTGCCGGAGAGCGGGGGTCGTGCACGATGAACGGAATGCGGATACCGCCTTCGTACAGATAGCCCTTGCCAGCACGCAGGGGTCGGTTGGAAGTGGGGCCGCTGGTTCGCCCCTGCATCAGGGTCGAAAGTCCCCCGTTGTCAGAGACGAACGCCACGATGGTGCGGTCGTCCACGCCATGGTCCGTCAGGGCCTGCATCAATCGATCGATGCTCCGGTCCGTACTGGTCATCATGGCAGCGTAATCGGCGCGGTCCTGGCAGGTCCGGGTCGTGGACCAGACCGGATCATCCTCGAACGGCGCCTCCGGACATGGTGGATTGGCATCGAGCCGGGTTTGTTCGTCAGCCACCATGTCCTCCGGCGCCTGGATGGGGGTATGGACGGCATAGTGGGACAGAACCAGGAAGAAGGGCCCTTCGGAATGGGCGTCAATGAAGCCCAGGGCCTCGTCCGTCAATCGGTCCGTCAGGTACTCGCCTTCCTGTCCATCTTCCAGGTCCGGGACATCCCACGGAGAACCCCCTTCCCTGGCGTACGGCCAGAAATAGGAAGCGGGATGTCCAGCCGCATGCCCGCCCACATTCATGTCGAAGCCCTGATCCTGCGGAAAGAACCCTTCCTCGCCGAGGTGCCACTTTCCGACGAACCCGGTGGCATAACCCGCCGCCTTGAAGTGTTCTGCGATGGTGGTTTCCTCGAGCGGCAACTGCCACTCATAGTCGGCCTGCAACAGTTGTCCTTTCTGCTGACCCCCGATCCAGTTCGTAATGTCCAATCGTGCCGGATGTTTGCCCGTCATCAATGCCGCTCGCGTCGGCGAGCACACGGGGCTGTCCGCATAAAAGCGTGTGAAGCGGATGCCGGTCTCGGCCAGTCGGTCGATGGCCGGAGTCTGGTAGGCTTTGCTTCCCGTGACACCCAGGTCCTTCCATCCCAGATCGTCTATGATGACCAGTACCACATTGGGTTGGGGGGCGCTGGAGCACGAGGACAGAACCAGCACGAGCAGGAGGGGGATCAGACGGCGCATGGGTGCAGCATTGGGATGTTGGCGCCCGGTCACGGCGCCGGATTCAGGAGTCGATCGGAACAAGTCGTCCATTCTCGATGCGGTAGCCGGATCGGATCTCGTCGTCGCTGAGTCCGTCCGCTACCAGGCGGGCCAGATCCGCACGCAGCGTGGTGGCATGCATGAGGTCCTTCAGCGTGATACGGTCCAGCTCGACGATGGAAGCCGTGTGCAACTCCCGACGTTGGGCTTCGATGGCTGCCAGTGCGGCATCCGTCATGAAATCCGCCTCCGGTTGGTCCGGAACATGATGTACTTCGAAGGTCATGTCGGCTTCGATGACATCGGCCACCTGACCCAGGGTGATGTCTTCCGGGTCCATGGCCAGCGAAACGCCGCCGCCGGCCCCCCGACGGGTTTCCACGAGTCCGGCTCCGGCCAGATCGGCAATCATTCTCCTCAGGACAACCGGGTTGGTATCCATCCGGGCCGCCAGGGAAGTGGACGTGTGGGGCTCCTCATGTTCTGCCGCCAGCAGGAGGAGGATGTGGAGCGTTGTTGCGTACTGTGTCGTTGCCATACCTGAATGTAACTGAATCAGTTACATTTACAAATAAACGACCGTTCAGGATGATTCAGGGCGCATTTGACGCTTCTGGCCTGCCTGTCAATTCGAGAAAAGCCGTGGACCGTCTTCTTCGATGACCTCGATGTCCTGCACGGCAAACCAGGACTCGCCTTCCATTCCTGCACTGTTCTTGTACGGCATTTCAGGGTCGCCCGTGTCGATATCCACCACGAACACGAGGTCCTTTTTCATGCCGTCGGCCACCTCAACGCTTTCAGCGACATCGGCAACGCGGCCCGTGATGCTTCCAACCGCTATGCCTTCACGGCTGTACAGATGTACCCGTACCTGTTTTCCGATGAGGTGATACATGAATCCGGGGGGATGGAACGTTGATGGGAAGGCAGGGTGAAGTTTGACCCAGAACGAGGGTGTGGAACATGACGCATCCTATTTTCGAACACTGACCTCTCCCGACCGTCCGGGACCGATCACCATCCATTGCATGCTGTGCTTCACACAAGGCATCTGATCCTGAGAGCATCAACTTCCGAGCGCAGAATCGCGTTCCGGTTGTTGTTTGTTCTGTGTTTGTGTCTTCCTGTGTGGTCCACCTCTGCACAGGTGGCTCTCAGAGGGACCATCCTGGATGCGGACACGGAACTACCACTCCCGCATGCCACCGTCCAGATTGAGGGGAGCATCCGGGGCACGGTATCCAATGCCCTCGGGCAGTTCCTTATCACGTTGCCGGAGGTGCCAGCCACCCTGGAAATCCGATACATCGGGTACCAGTCGCGGGAAGTAACCATTACCGCCCGCGACCTGGCCGGCATCACCATCCGACTGGTACCGTCCTCCGTTGCACTGGATGAAGTGGTGGTCACGGACGACAATCCGGCAGAGGGCATCGTTCGTCGGGCCATTGCATCCCGGGACCGGATGCGCGAAAACGTGCGTGCCACCTACGCGGATGTGTACACGCGATTCATGCTGTATGCCGACTTCGACCTGGTCCAGATGAATGAGAGCGTCCGTTCATCCTGGTGGACGCCTACGGCAGGCCCGAGGGAGGTCATCCGGGCGGAGCGATCCCAGCCCAGTCGGAGTGAACTGTTCCGGTTTGCCTCCCCGCATCCGGTTCCGAATTTCATGGATCCGGACATCGACATACTGGGCACCCGGTATGCCGGTCCGCTCCACCCCGATGCGATAAACCTGTATCAGTTCACGCAGGGGACCACCCGGGAGTTCGACGGTCGCAGGGTCATCGAGATATTCTTCCGACCGCGTTCGTCCACGTTGCCGGCGTTTTCCGGATCGATGGCCATCATGGATTCGGTCTGGACGGTCCTTCAGGTCAACGCCCGTCCCTGGCCCGGGACGGACGTCGTGCCGCCCGTAAAATCCCACGACGTGGTGCTCGAGCAGCGCTTCGTGGCACTGGGGGATTCGATGTGGCTGCCGCAAAGCCTGGTCGTTCAGGGTGTTGTGGACTTCGGTCGCGCGGGCGTCAGCTATCCCCAGGCCCGCTATCATCAGGTTTCGGGACTTTCCTTGCAAGCGGTCAATCCACCGATACCGGATTCGCTTGCCGCACGTGGTCCAACCGTTGTGCGGGATCCACTGGCCGCCTTCAATACGGATCTCTTCCGCCGCAACCCCTCCTACATCCCGGCCACGCCACTGGAAGCCGAGCAGATTGCCACGCTCGATCCCACCATGACGTTGCATCGCGCCTTCCGGCCGGAAGGCCTGTTGGCCAACTACACCGCAGTCGACGTCACTGAGCGGCGTCCGGGTGACGAAGAGGAACCCTCTTCGAGGTTGGGTCGGGCGCAGCGGATCACCGGAGGGGACTGGTTCTGGTACAACCGCGTGGATGGTTGGCATCCGGGTGCAGGGTACAGCGGCGTGATCGGCGAGGACGGCATGTGGGGAACGTCTGCCGGGTATTCTTTCGAGCGCAAGCGCCCCACCTACAAGGCCGAGAGCAGTGTTCCGTGGCGAATTGGCCCCCTCAGGGGATTTGTGGGCGTGATGGCACTGGACGCCACTTCCATCGTCGCCCGCCCCGAAGGATTGGGCCGATTCGTTCCGGGTGTTTCCACCTATCTGGGATGGGACGACCTCTACGATTACTATGACCTCAGGAAGCAGCGGATCAGCCTGGATGTGGACCTCGGGCGTCTTCCCGCGCTCGTTTCCGTTCGACTGAACAACGAGCGGCATCGATCCCTGGAGAAACTGAGCGATTTCAACGGGTGGCTTTTCCGGAACGTGCAGCGGGACAACCCCTCCATCGTGGAAGGTCAGCTGCGATCCACCGAGGTGGGATTGCTCATGGGGGATCGCAAAAGGGCTTCGGTGGAATTCTCCTGGGAGCGGTCACCCGGGTGGCACCTGGCCTCGGATTTCGATTTCACCCGGATTGAAGCCCGTGCCACCGCGCGCGTTACCACGTTCTACCGTCGCCGTGGGCGGCCGAACTGGCTGCGTGTCACAGCCGTGGGCGGAACGAGTGATGGCAGCTTGCCCGTCCAGCGCCAGTTCGGGTTGTCGGGTTCTGCCGGCCCGTTCGCTGACTTCGCCGTTTTTCGATCGCTTCCAAACGGCCGATTCCTGGCCGATGAACTGCTGGGTGTGTTCTGGGCACACGATTTCACGACGGCACCGTTCGAAAAATTGGGATTGTGGCCGCTGGCCGAGCGCGGATGGGGTATCCATGTCTTCGGGGGACACGCCTTCTCTTCAGATCCGGATCTGGGCAATTTTGGCGGGCTGCACCACGAAGTCGGCGTCGGCCTTTCCTATCCGTTCGGGTTGCCGTTCCGTGTGGATGTGGCCACGGGCAGCGCCGGAGGGTGGTATCTGAAGGTCGGGCGGCCGTTGCAATAAGGTGGCTGAGGCCGTCGGGAGACCCCGGTTTGCAAATCAGGGCACCCGATCACGTACATTGCCGACCTCATCGCGACGTTCCTTGATTCCGTTCATCTACCCGCCCGGAAACCTCATGGCCTACCGCACCCTTCTTTCCTGGCTGATTGCCGGCCTTTTCCTGCTGGCTCCCGTTCAGGCCCAGGACGCAGACGACGCACCGTCCGACTCCACCGAAACCGCCATTGACGAGAAAGCTGATCTCCCGCTCCAACCGGAGCGTTGGATGACCTATTCCGCGAGCGAGGGCTCCTGGATCTCGGTTGATGTCAGTCCCGACGGGAAGACCATCGTGTTCGATCTGCTGGGCGATCTGTGGCTCCTGCCCATCGACGGAGGCACGGCCGATACCCTTACCACGGGCATGGCATTCGATTCCCAACCCCGGTTCAGTCCGGACGGGTCCAAAGTGATCTTCAAGTCCGATCGCAGCGGAGGGGAAAACATCTGGACGATTTCGCTGGAGGACGGGGAGACCGAACAACTCACAAAGGGCAATGACAGTCACTACGAATCGCCCGACTTTGCTCCCGACGGGGACTACTACATCTACTCCAAGGGGAGTGGTCGATTCGGTGCGTCCGACATCTGGATGGCGCACCTGGATGGGGGATCAGGCAAGTCCATCATCGGCACGGGCGGCAATCAGCACGCGCTGGGAGCGGCCTTCAGTCACGACGGACGGTGGATCTGGCATACCATCCGACAGGGCCAGTGGCAGTACAATGCCCATTTGCCCCAGATGCAGTTGCTGGCATACGACCGTGAAACCGGTCAGACCTACACCCGCTCCTCCCGGTATGGCTCCGGTATGCGACCCACGCTGTCGCCGGATGGCAACTGGCTGGTGTATGCCACGCGCCATGAGGACGAAACGGGTCTCATCATCCGGAACCTGAAAACGGACGAGGAGCGCTGGCTGGCCTATCCCGTGCAGCGGGACAACCAGGAAGGGCGACCTCCACGTGACATCATGCCGGGCATGTCCTTTACGCCGGATTCGAAGGCCTTGATCGCGTTCTATGGAGGATCGCTCTGGCGCATTCCGGTGGATGGGTCGCCCCAGGAAGCCATTCCATTCGAGGCGGATGTCAACATGCCCATCGGACCGGAGCTGGCCTTCACCTATCCCATCGAAGACACCGAGATGTTCACGGTCCGGGAAATCCGCGATCCGGAAATGTCCCCTGACGGCACAATGTTGACGTTCACGGCGCTGGACAAAGTCTACGTCATGTCCTGGCCCGATGGCGAGCCGCGGCGCCTGACCGATGCGGACGAGATTGAAGCCCACCCCTCGTTCTCCCCGGACGGACAATGGATTGCATGGGCTTCCTGGGATGGTGACAACGGCGCGCTCTGGAAGAAGCAGGTGAGCGGACGGAGGGCGGAGGCCGTCAAACTGACGACAGCCAACGGGATCTATCAGAACCCCGTCTGGTCGCCCCACCATGACCGGATCGTGGCTACGTCTGCACCGGCCATCAACTTCCGGACGGAATCCGGCACCACGGCGGCCGACCTCATCTGGGTGCCGACGGCCGGTGGGGATGCGACACGCATCGGCCCCAATCGCTGGGGCGGCATCCATTTCGTCATGGACAAGCCCGAGCGTCTGTACGGCACGCGAGGAAGCGAAGGACTCGTGTCCTTTACCTGGGACGGTACGGACGAACAGTCCATCCTGAAGATCACGGGGCTTCGCGCTTCCGGGGCTTCGAGTCCACATCGCCCGAGCCGGATCTACAAGGCCCCCGTCGGGGATCTGGCGATGGCTGAGATCAACAATGAAATCTATGTCGTCACGGTGCCCATGCTGGGAGGCGATGCGCCATCGATCTCCGTGGCCAACCCATCGGGTGCTTCGTTTCCGGCCTGGCAGCTGACCGATATCGGAGGGCAGTTTGCGACGTGGGGCGGGAATGGTCGGACCATTCACTGGGCCATCGGGAATGCCTTCGTGACGTACGACCTGGATGAGAAGGAGCGGATCGATGACATCCGTGAGGCCGAAGCGGAGGCCAAGGCAGAGGCCGAGAAAGAAGCCAAGGAAGCCGAGGAAGCGGAGGGCGACGACGAAGGTGAGGATGCCGAAAAGGATGCCGCAGAGGAAGCAGAAGAGGAGGAAGATGAGGGCACGCCGGAATACGAACCGGACGAGCAGCGTATCGATATCGAAGCCAGGAGGGACATCCCGCAAGGCACGCTGGTGCTCGATGGTGCCCGCGTCATCACGATGAATGGCGACGAGGTCATTGAGGATGGTCGAATCGTGGTCACGAACAACCGGGTCACGGCGGTTGGATCCGTATCCGATGTCGCAATTCCCCGGGGTGCGGATGTGATGGACATGTCGGGCACGACGATCGTGCCGGGATTTGTGGATACGCACGCACACCTCGGAACGTGGGCCGGCTTCCACAAGACAAGCCTGTGGACCTACCAGGCCAACCTGGCCTATGGAGTTACCACGACACGCGATCCGCAGACCGGATCGACCGACGTGTTGACTTACGGGGACCGCGTGACGACAGGAGAACTTGTCGGGCCGCGTATCTACTCGACAGGCCCCGGCGTTTTCGGCGACTATGTGACCGATCCCATCAAGAGTCTCGAGAAAGCCAGGGATATCCTGAAGCGCTACTCGGAGTACTATCACACGAACACCTTCAAGATGTACATGTCGGGCAACCGGCAGCAGCGGCAGTGGCTGGTCATCGCCGCCCGTGAACAGGGGCTCATGCCGACCACGGAAGGCGGTCTGAGCATGGAGTACAATTTGACCATGTTGCAGGACGGCTATCCGGGTCAGGAGCATTCCTTCCCGATCTATCCGGTATTCGAGGACGTGATCCGGCTCACGGCTTTCACCGGGATGGCCTATACGCCCACCCTGCTTGTGTCCTACGGCGGGCCGTTCGGGGAGAACTACTTCTATACACGGGAGAACCCGCACGACGATGCCAAACTCCGGGCTTTCCTCCCACACTCCGTCATCGATGCGTCCACGCGGCGTCGGGGGCCGGGCAACGGACCGGGGCCGGCAGGCTGGTTCCGGGCAGAGGAGCATGTCTTCCAGAAGCACGCCATCATTGCCAACGACATCTTGAAGCGTGGCGGACGCATAGGAGTCGGATCACATGGTCAGTTGCAGGGCCTCGGATACCAGTGGGAGCTCTGGGCCGTGGCATCCGGTGGCATGGATCCGCACGATGCGCTTCGCGCGGCCACGATCATGGGAGCCGAGGCCATCGGCCTGCAGCAGGATATCGGTTCCGTGGAAGAGGGCAAACTGGCTGACCTTGTCATCCTCCGGTCCAATCCCTTGGACGATATCCGCAATACCAACGACATTGGATGGGTCATGATGAACGGGAGGCTCTATCAGGGCGATACGCTCGACGAAGAGTGGCCCCGTCAGCGACCGGCCGAGCGCACCCGCCAGTGGGATCCACCAATGGATCTTGGAGCCGGAATGAACCGATAGGGGCGCTGAAGGCCGTTTCCAAAAAAAGTCGCATGGGCTTTAAGGGGGGTATGACAAAATGATGTCATACCCCCTTCTGTATTCTGGGTACGAACGAAAAACGGTACCCCGACATGAACACTTCGCCCCGAACCACGGTCTCTGCTTTTCCCACGGTAGAATGGCTGCAGCAGCGTGCTGCCGACCGTCAGCCGGTCATGAATCACGCCATGCGTCGTCTGCCTTCCCGTCCTTCACCGGCGGGTCGGTTGCTGGCCGCCATGCAGACCATGCTGGACGCCTCGGTCCGTGTTGAGGAATGCCGCTGGGTAGCCACTCCTGATGGCGAACTGCCCGTCGACATCGTGCTGCACAAGGGCGGCAAACGGATTGCCATCTGTGGCCGCCCGACCTGGGTGGATGCCGCTTCCGATCAGGATGCGCTGATGCTCGTGTACGGTGGTTTTGATGTGCTGTACCGCTGCACGGTAGACGAGTCCCTGGAATCCGTGGTGGACGCGGCCTATGCGCTCATGCAGGCGCACCCGGCCTTCTTCTCCGCATTTGGTCGTCTCTCCCTGGGTCGTCGGGCGTCGGATGCCATGGTAACCGCCGCACTTCACGCCACGGATAAGGGCTGGATGGTGAAAGGGCCGTTCGGCACCGTGCAGGCGTTGCGGCTCCATGTTGCCTCGGACTGGGTGCGCTCTTTCGAGCGGGCCTTGCGGGGCGGGACCGATCTGGCGCTGAGCGCCTGATTCGAAAAGTACGGTGCGGGGCCAGAAGTCCTTGATGAACGCCGTTGCGGCATGGGAGAACTACTCCCTGATGAGCGCCGTCGACACTTTCCGACCTTCCCACATCTCTGCCACCCAGCCCTCTTCGCTTTGGACAACGGCCCGACCGAGACGTACGGAGCGCGAGGACATGCCCAGATTCAGGTAGTATTGCAGGACAGCGCGGGCTCGGGCCAATGACAATTCCTGGGCATCCCGCTCCGTTTCGAAAGCAAATCCCGACACGACGAGCGTGCGATCCGGGCAGCGGGCCGCACTGGCAAAATTCTCCCGAAGCACTTCCCGCATGTCCAGGACCAGCTCCTGGGAATTGCGGCGGAAATGGACTTCAGCCAGACGGTCAATACCCGCACATGCATCCGATGCTATCCTGAGGGTGCGTGTCATGGTATCGGAGCCTTCTGCATTGGAAACAGACAGCAGCACGCGGTACGACCCGGGCGTTCTGAACACATGCTCCGCGTCACAGGAGGTGGCAGAGGCACCGTCTCCGAACGCCCACAGACATTCGACGTCCGTTCCGCTCAGATTGGCGGCAAAGCGGATGGTATCGCCTGGAATTCCGGAAAGGGGCGTGTGGTCAATGGTGTTGATGCCTGCCGCAACGATACGTTGTCGGACCGATACGCTGGATTCAAGGGCGAAGGATTCCCTGGTTGTTGAAATCCGGGCGGTGACTGTGTAGGTGCCGGGCTCGCGAAAGGAGTGACGGATGGCCTGGCCCGTAGCGGACCGGCCATCACCCAGTTCCCACCGGACGGAGTAGTCGGAGGGATCCAGTTCGCTGCTTACCGTGAATACGCCTTCCTCGTCTGTGGACAGGAACCCCGGTGTGGACAAGCCTATGTCGCCCATGTCCGGACGTCGTTCGGGCAGGGCGTACCGCAGACCGAAATGGATGGACTGCAAGGCATCGGCTCCGGCACCTGAAACGGCCCGGTCAATGGCCTGATCGGGAATGACATACTGTTGTCTGAGCTGGATGCCAAGGTCGACGGGCCCGACGGGTCGGAATACCCCCAGCGAAAGGGCGGGGCCACCTCCCCATTGATCCAGGTCATTGATCCTGCTGTAAACGGATCCCCATCCCGCGCCGATTACCGGTTCGAAGCGGCCGAAAGGGAGCATCCGGTATCGATACTCCATCAGGACGGTCGTCCGATTCGAGGAGCTCGTGGCAATGTCGATGGCCTCCAGTCCCGGAGCGGCCGTGAGGATGCCGGGATACGTTCCCTTCGCCCATGACACAGCCACATCGCTGGAAGGCGTCCATCGATAGCCCAGTGTGAACCCGCTGCCCGGTCCCATGCGGTCCGACAATCCTGACAGGCCCGACGCGCCACGCCACGGTCGGTCGCCCTGGTACAGGACGGCCGCTGTGGAGGCTTCCACGAAAAAACGCTCACGAGCCAACCGCGCATCGGTGCCCGCTTTTTGGGCAAATGCGTCCAGGCTGAGGAGGCACAGGAAGAGGTAGGGGAGGAGTCGCACGGCTGAGGGTGAAGCTGGCTTCCAAAATCGGAAGCATCCACTGCCCGTGCAAAAGAAAGATCCTGCCAATGGCCGCAACCTTTCATGCTACCGTCTGAAAACGGCGTTGGCCCGCCGCGCAAGCGCGGCGGGCCAACGGGATGGATTACGGTCTGTGATGAATGAGGGCGGGTTTTCCGCTCTCAGCCGTCTGTCTGTTGGCTGTCCGCGTTCGAAGGTGCAGCGGCCTGCGAAGACTGGGCAGCACGCGACAGCATGCTGGCAATGTCCACACCCGTGGAGGCTTTCAGGCTTTCCAGAAGAGCTGGGGTGGCACCGGCAATCTGGCTCATGACGGCAGGAACGCCCGAGCCGGAGCCGCCCTGGCCACTGTCCACTACGGTCAGCTTGTCAATCTTCAGGTTGTCCACCGTCTTGATGACCTCACGCATGATGTCGGGCAACATCTGGATCAGGAAAAGACGCTCGGCATCCGAACCTGCGTTTTTCCAAAGCGCCAGTTTCTGGTTCAGGACATCCACTTCCGCCTGTCCGTCTTCCAGGATGCGGGCGGCGTTCCCCTTGGCCAGCTCTTCCTTGGCCAGACGCTCGGCCTCGGCCTTGACGATGACCTCGGCACGCTGGCGCTTCTCGGCCAGCGAGATTTCCTGTTCGGCCAATTCCTGTTCAGCCCGGGCCTCGGCAACACGTGCAGCCACATTGACCTTGGCTTCTTCGGCCTCGGCCTCGGCAGCCAACTGGGCCCTCAGGATGCGTACGTCGTTTTCGGCGCGTGTGATTTCGATGTCGGCCTTGGCCTCGGCCAGTTTGGCCTGTTCCCTTTTCTGGGCCTCGACCACTTCTGCTGCGGCAATGATGTTGGCCGTACTCTGGCGCCCGATGGCATCGAGGTATCCCCGGTCATCTTCCACGCTCTGGATCTTGAGCGTATCCAGTTGCAGGCCCAGCGCTGAAAGATCCTGATCCGCTTCATCGAGCAGTTCGCGGGCGAATTTCAGGCGGTCTTCGTTGACTTCCTCCGGCGTAAGGGATGCCACAACCCCGCGGAGGTTGCCCTCGAGCGTTTCTTTGGCAATCATCTGGATCTCCTCCAGCGACTTGCCCAGCAGGCGCTCTACCGCGTTGTTCAACTCGGCCTCGTTGGAGGATACCTTGACGTTTGCGATGGCCCGGACCACGAGTGGGATACCGCCCTTGGAATAGGCGTTGGCCACCGTCAAGTCCAGCGGAATGGTGTTCAACTGGATGCGGTCCACTTTCTCGACAATCGGGATGCGGAATCCGCGGCCGCCCTGGATGACCCGGTAGCCCACGGTCGATCCATCGCCGAGGCGGCGTTTCCGGCCGGAGAAGATCAGGACCTCATTGGGTTGACAGATCTTGAGATTGGCTCTCACGATACCCAGCACAGCGAGTGTGCCCAGGATCAGGATGGCAGGTACGATAAAGAGTTCCATGATCTCCTCCGTTCAGTTCTGTGGGAAAGGGGTGGGTAATGTCAGGGGTGGTCACTCCGGTTTGATGACCTGAGCCACCCGACCATCGACGTTCAGGACAACTACTTCGTCGCCCCGGTTGACCGCGTCAGCCTGTTCGGGTTCAAAGAGCTGGGCCGTCAGCTGGATCTTCTTTCCTCCGGCCTCGAGCAGGATGCGTCCGTTCTGTTCGCCTTCCATGGGAAGCAGTACCCGCGCTGTTCGGCCTTTCAGGCTTTCCGAGGTCACCTGGCTGCTGACCTGCTGGTAAGCAAACCGCTTGATGAACCAGTTTCCTCCGAGGCCGATGGCCAGGCCGGTGGAAGTGGACAGGAATGCGTTGAGCGGCTCGGCCGTGCCCAAAGCACCCAGCGTCACGCCTGTGAGGCCGAAGAAGGCAGCAAACAGGAACAGCGCCCGGATGCTCAACAGGTCGACGAATCCGGGACCGGCGTCAGCACCGAAGTGCAGGTCCACATCATGGTCGACATCGAAATCGGTGTCTCCGTCGAAATCCAGATCCATGTCGTGATCGGCGTCGAACGACAGGTCGCTGTCAGCGTCTGCTTCGTGATCCCCTCCTCCGAAAATGGAGAGGAGGACGAAGAAGCCACCCACGATCAGGCTGATGAGATAAATGGAATCCATGGCGTCGTTCCGGTTGGTCGCTGGTCTACGGAGCGTGATTACTGGTAGTTACGTGAATAGATGAAGAAGACTAATATATTTAGGCGCAGATGGTAAAAAATTAAAAAAGTTAGTAATAACTGATGATGGCCTGGGATGGGGGTCGGAGCGAAACAGGGCCTCGATCCGTACGGGGGGCTTCAATTACCTGCTTTGAACGGGCCCTGAATCGTACCATTCAAGACCATCCAGCATAGCCAATATGCAAAATCCATTTCGACTATTTGTAGTGTCCATCGCTCTCTTGATGACGGTCACATCCTGTGATGCCCAGGAAGACGCTTCGGGGGAGGACATTCAGAAAATCATCCTGCACGATGGTGGCAATCGGGTGTATGATCTCCATATCCCGGACGCAGTTGCATCCGATCCTGTCCCTCTGGTCATAGCGCTGCATGGCGCGGGCGATTCCGGACCGGGGATGAAAAGGGCAGCCGGCCTGGACAAGGAGGCTGACAAGCGCGGCTTCCTGGTCGCCTACCCGACAGCGACCGGGGTCAATTGGGCCGAGGGCTGCGATTGCGTCCGTCCAGACATCGATGGAGTGGACGATCCGGGATTCGTGGAAGCCATGATCGAGGATATCGCCGCCTCCTGGCCGGTGGACCCGGACCGTATCCACGTGATCGGGTATTCCCAGGGTGGGCTGTTTGCCCAGCGGTTGGCGTGTGAGCATTCCAACGTGTTTGCCGGAGTGGCTACGGTGGCGGGTCTCATGTCATTGCCTGTCGCGGGGCGCTGCGATCCATCCGGCAGCCCGGACATTCTGTTCATGCACGGGGAAGAGGATCAGGTGCTGCCGTTCGAGGGCGTTCCCTCGGGCTTGTATGCCACGCTAGGCGTCTATGAAGCCTTCCTATTCTGGCGCGAGACCTATGAGTGTCCGTTCGGAACGGAGCGGGCAAGCGATGACACGTACGAGGTCACACGGGACATCCGGACGACACCGTCATGCCGATCCGGAGCGCGCGTCAGGATGGATGCGCTGAAAGGAGTCGGGCACGCATGGCCGCCGTTTGCACCTGCCGAAATGGCCGACTTCTTCGGGCTGTAGGAACCATCAGAAGCGCTCGTCTCAACCGAGCAGGGGCAGCCAGCTTTCGGCCACCCAGAATCCCAGGAATGTCCCGACGGCATATCCCAGGGACCCGATCAGGATGGAGGGCAGCACCAGGTCTTCCCGTCCAAGGCTTCGCGCCAACGCCAGTGCCGACGTTCCGCCACCCACGTTGGCCTGGGAAGCAATGGATGCGATGACGGGATTGACCCGGAAGGTCCACGCCAGACCGTACACCAGCAGTCCGTGGACGAGCACGGTGACCACGGTGAAGATCAAGAGGGTGATACCCAGTTCTCCCAGCCCGCTCATGGCACCGAGGTCGCAGTAGGCACCGATCACGCACAGGAACAGGTAGACGGCAAACATGCCCATGACCTTCAGGCCGGGAAGCCGTGAGATGCCAGGAATCTGCGCAAGAAGCAGGGCAATCCCCGTAAGGAACAGGGCCGACGGAATGGAAGGAAACACCGTGGCAATCCGCTCGGACAACCAGACGGCTCCAAGGCCCAGGGCCATCACGACACCGATATCCAGAGGGTGTACCGTTTCCGTGTCCTCCTCCTGTCCGGTAGTTACTTCTCCAATCAACTCCTTCATTTCCTGACCGGGCCGCTTGGGCCACCAATGGTGCACGGCTCGCGGAACGGCAATGGATACCACCATCCAGAGGGTGGTCACGATGTTGTCGACGACGATGGAGCCACCGTACAGCACGCCTTCTTCCATGACGCCGTAGTGCAGCCCGAGTGTATTGAAATTGACACTGCCGCCCGTGTAGGTCCCGACGAACATGCCTCCGATGGCGTTGTAGAGCGGGCCGATCGATTCAGGTCCGTTGATCACCCACATCCCCACGAACACCCCGACGGCCGTGGCCAGGCTGCCGAACAGGAACATCAGGATGATCGATCGGCCCGCCTTGAGGATGTCTTTCAAGTTGATCGGGAGGAGCAACCAGAAGATGGCCAGGGGTGCAACAGTATCGAAAATGAACGTGTAGGCGCCGATCGGCTCATCCGAAGACGATCCCGTGGGAAGCAGACCGACATTGGCCAGGAATGCCGTGAACAGGATGACCAGTAGCGCCGTGCCGAAATGCTTCAGGAACGTCTTTCGAACCAGCAGCTCTGTCAGGAAGATGACGGCGCTCAGGATGCCGATGATATACGCGGCTTCGGTCATGGTTCAGTAAGACATCTGAATCAGAACGGGGGGATGGGGACGACTGTACTGGCAATGGTGCCCGACAGTCAGCAGGGGCCGTCGGGACCAATACGCGCCGATTACGTTGAACCGGCCGACTGGAAACACTTCCCCGGCGGAAGCCTTCCGGCTGAAGGAGTATCGCCAAAACAGTTCCCCCGTCCAAACACCCGATCATGTTGCTTCCGGAAGAACGATCCCGCTACGCTCGCCACCTGCTGCTTCCACAGGTCGGGGAAGCCGGGCAGTTGCGTCTGCGGGAGGCATCCGTACTGGTGGTCGGAGCAGGCGGTCTGGGGACGCCCATGCTTCAATACCTGGCGGCCGCGGGGGTGGGCCGGATCGGGATTGTGGATGACGATGTGGTCAGCCTCAGCAATCTCCATCGACAGATCCTGTTCAGTACAGCCGACGTCGGTGCGCCCAAAGCGGAGGTGGCGGCACGTAAACTGCGCGAGCTCAATCCGCATGTCGTCGTCGAACCGCACACGGTTCGGCTGGATCGGGAAAACGCATTGGACCTGATTGCTTCCCATGACGTGGTGGCCGACGGGACCGACAACTTCGCCACCCGTTATCTGGTGAATGACGCCTGTATCCTGACTGGCCGGCCCAACATTTACGGTTCCATCTATCGTTTCGACGGGCAGGTTTCGGTGTTCGGCCACGAGAAGGGACCCTGCTACCGGTGTCTGTTTCCCGAACCACCGCCCCCCGGAACGGTGCCATCCTGTGCCGAGGGTGGTGTGCTGGGTGTCCTTCCCGGCATGATCGGAACGCTTCAGGCTGCTGAAGTCATCAAGTGGATTACAGGCGTCGGCGATCTCCTCGTGGGTCGCCTCCTCATGGTGGACGCCCTCACCATGGGCATGAGGACCCTCCATGCCGAACGGGATCCCGATTGTCCGGTTTGTGGGGATTCGCCGACGATAACGGAACTGCAGGACTACGAGGCCTTTTGCGGAATGCCCGCGCCGGATGGCGCGTCCATCGAAACGGAATCAATCAGCCAGAACGGTCCATCGCCCATGTTTTTCGGACCCCGCGTACCCGAGATTTCTGCAACCCGACTGAAGGAAATGCAGGATGCAGGAGAGGAATTCCTGCTTCTTGATGTCCGTCACCCGGAGGAACTGACCATCGCCGATCTGGGAGGCCTGTGCGTTCCGATGGAAGAACTTCCCTCCAGGATCGGGGAGGTTGCTCCGGAGAAGGATGGCCCCGTTGTGGTCATGTGTCGCTCCGGCTCGAGGTCAGCCCATGTGGTCGCCTGGATGCAGCAGCTGGGCTACACGAATGTGTTGAACCTGGCCGGTGGCATCATCGGTTGGTCCCGGGAAGTCGACCCCACTGTTTCCGTGTATTGAAGGGCCGCTGACAGATCGGTTCCAGCGTCATCACCCCGTCCCCGCACCCGCCGCACCCACCATGTCGTTCCGCATCGTTCTTTCCTTCATGATCGGGCTGGTGCTCGTTCCTTCTGCCCATGCCCAGGATCCGACTCCGCTGACCCGGTTGACCGGATCCATTGATCTGGATGGTTATGCCGACGAGCCCGCCTGGCAGCAAGTGGCTCCGCTGGACTTGACCATGTATGAACCCATTTCGGGCGGCGAGATGACGGAACGCACCGAAATCAGGGTCGCCTACGACGACGAATTCATCTATGTGGCGGGCAGCATGTTTGATTCGGAGCCCGATCAGATCCGCGCCAACACACTGTATCGGGACCGTTATTCAGGGGACGACACCTTTGCCATCGTCCTCGATACGTTCAACGACAACGAAAACGCCCTGTGGTTTTTCACGACACCGACAGGCGTACGCTTTGACCATGCTGTCTCGGACGATGCCGGGGGCGGCGGCGGTGGCGGGGGATTCGGTGGCGGTGCCGTGAACCGGTCGTGGAATACATTCTGGGATGTCGCCACCAAGGTGGACGAGCGCGGCTGGTTTGCCGAAATGCGCATTCCGTTCTCCAGCCTCTCTTTCCAGGAGGAAAACGGGCAGGTGGACATGGGCCTGATCGTCTATCGATACATCTCGCGAAAAGGAGAGCGGCATATCCATCCTCCCATCCGGCCGAATTGGGACCTGGGCTTCGCCAAGCCCTCCCAGGCCACCAAGGTCCGTTTGGAGGGCGTCCGCTCACAGAAGCCCCTGTACGTGACGCCGTACGTAACAGGTGGCAGCACGGGATTGCACACGCTGAATGATGCCGGGACGGCGTACCGTTTCGACAGCGAGTTCACCCGACAGGCAGGTGTCGACTTCAAGTATGCACTGACCAGCAACCTGACGCTGGATGCCACCATCAACACGGACTTTGCCCAGGTGGAAGCCGACGATCAACAGGTCAACCTGTCCCGGTTCTCCCTGTTTTTCCCCGAGAAGAGGCAGTTTTTCCAGGAGCGTTCAGCACTGTTCGATTTTTCCACCGGACGCCGGGATCGGCTCTTCCACAGCCGCCAGATCGGCATCAACGATGGACAGACTGTCCGCATTCTGGGGGGTGGGCGCCTGGTCGGACGTATCGGCGATTGGGATGTGGGCCTGATCAACATGCAGACCGAAGCGCAGGGAAGCCTCCCTGCCGAGAATTTCGGAGTCCTCAGGCTGCGGCGCCGCGTGGTCAACGACCAGTCGTACGCCGGCGTCATGGGAACGAGTCGCCTGGGCGATGACGGATCCTGGAATGCGGCCTACGGCGCTGACGCCATCATCCGGCTGGGCGATTTCGAGATCCTCGAGATGAAGTGGGCCCAGACTTTTGACGACGATCTGGTGGATGCCAACGGTACGTCGCTGACGGGGTCGGCATACGGGTCCGTGCAGTTGCAGCGGCGAACCGATATCGGTTGGTCCTATCGCACCGGTGCTTCGTTTGCAGGCGAAGACTATTTCCCCGGAGTCGGATTCGTGCAGCGGACGGATTACTGGCAGTATTCCTGGGATGTGCAGTACGGCTGGTTGTCCCCGGATGAAGCCAGGCTGCGCACCCACGACGGCTCGACGTATGGAAGTGTCTATTTCCGCAACGAGGATGGTTCGCTGGAATCGTTGCGTGCCGGAGGCAGCTGGGATTTCGCCTTCAAGTCAAGCGCCAGCGCCCGGGTCAGTGCCAACTATCTGGTCGAAGACCTGCTGTCGGATCTGTCTTTCCCTGGAAACACCACCGTTCCAGCCGGACGGTACGGGTTCGTCGAATCCCAGGCCCGGTACCAAATGCCCGAGGGGTCGCTGTTCCGAGGACAGGTCGACGTGCGAGCCGGTACATTCTATGACGGTACCCGATACTCGATCGGATTCGATCCGACCTGGAACGTCAACCGGTTCATCGAACTGGCAGGTGACTACGAGTTCACCCATCTGGAATTCCCGGACCGGGACCAGCAGGCCAACATCCATTTGCTGGGCATCCGGTCCCAGATCGGGCTCAACACGAAGCTGTCGTTGAATGCATTCGTGCAATACAACACCGCCGCAGACATCGTAGCCTCCAACATCCGGTTCCGCTACAACATGGCCGAGGGAAATGACCTCTGGATCGTGTACACCGAGAACCTGAACACGGATCGATTCCGTGAGTCGCCGGCGTTGCCCGTGTCCCGCAACCGTACGCTGCTCCTCAAATACACGTATACCTTCATCCGATGAGTCGCCTGACACTCCTTTTCCTGTTTGCTGTATCCCTGACGCTGGCTGCGTGCACTTCCGGCACCGATCAACCGGTCGATGGAAGGGACGTCATTGAGGCCATGCATGACCGGTATGCGGATGCGTGGTACGAAACGGTGACGTTCGTGCAGACGACCATCCAGTACCAGCGGGGCGCGGATCCGGACACGACGCTGTGGTGGGAGGCCATCCGGATTCCGGGCGAACTGCGGATTGACATCGGCGGACCGGATACGGGTGAAGGAATGGTATTCCGCAATGACTCGCTGTTCATGATGCGCGGAAACCAGGTGGCCGGTTCAGGGCCCACCATGCATCCGCTGCTCATCCTTGGATTCGACGTGTACGGACAGTCCGCTGAAGAGACGATTGCCAAGCTGGACACCATCGGATTCAATCTGGATGCCATGCATCCTGCAACCTGGCAGGATCGGGACGTGTGGGTGATCGGTACGGACGAACCCGGGGATACCGAAGCACCGCAGTTCTGGATTGACCAGGAGCGTCTCGTATTCGTTCGATTGCTTCAGCGCGTAGGACCGGGCCTGACGAGCCTCCAGGACATCCGCTTCGATGGATACAGGGAAGCCGGAGATGGCTGGATTGCGCCGGAGGTTCGCTTTGCCGTGGACTCTGTGCTGACCATGGTCGAGTTGTATGACAGCATTCAGGTGGACGTCCCCGTTCCGGACGGCTTCTTCGACCCGGCCGAGTACGGCGCGACGCCGCACTGGTCGGAGAACCAGGGTCGGGTCAACTAGCCGCTCTTTTTCCGAACGACGGGCGGCATGGAAATGGGGAGGATGGCGCCTTCCGTGGATACATCCTGCAGCGTGGCGTCCGTCAGATCGGCATCGGTCAGGTCGGCCCCCGTCAGCACCGTTTCCCGCAGTCGCGCTTTCTTGAGCGACACCCCGCGCATCACGGTGTTGAACAGGATGGCCTCCGACAATCGGCACCCATTCATCACGGCTCCCGACAGATCGGCAAATGTCAGGGTGGCAAAACTGAGGTCCACACCGTCCAGGCGTGCGCCTCGAGCGGTTGCGTTGCTCAGATCGGCCCCGGTCAGGTTGCCTCCACTGAGGTCTGCACGGTCGAGGATGGCATTTTCGAGTTCGGCTACCGTCAGGAAGGCGCCCTTCAGGTTTGCGCCCGACAGGTCATAGTGCTGTAGCCACCGCCCTGTCAGATCCAGCCCCGACAGGTCCGGAATGATCTCCGGATGGGCACTGCGCCAGGTATTCCAATGCTCGACACCTGACTCCAGGTGATGGGTATGGTCCGGGTTGGCCACGGTGCAAGGGGGATGGTGCAAAGGGGAAGCACTGTACGATAACGCCATTTTCAGACTTTTTCAGGGTCATGGCACGTGGATGTGCCCGGAAGCTGGCGGGGCACCTGATTGTGACCTGACCCATCGCAACGAAAGCGGATGTGCCGGGTAAACACGTTCAGTTCGCGTCACACGTCCCGATGGACCCATGGTATTCCTGCCCATTTTCCTCATGATGCTTCTCGCCTGGCGTCTCGGAGCCTTCGAGGAAGTACGCATGCACCGGGAACTGGAATCATTCCAGCGCCACGTCTACCTGGATATGGACGAGGCGGAGTGGGAGGATCGCCAGGTCCGCTTTCGCAACGAACATCCGCGGATGGGGCATCGCAGACCCCACATGTCGCTGGGTCGCAGGAGGTAAACCGGGGTATCGGCGTTCTGCCGGGTGATGCCCCGAACGATGGAAATCCGGAATATCTTGATCGGTCCGCAACTTGCCGTGCTATATTGCGATACGATATAGCACTCAACAGACCAGAGATTGCCATGTTTTCCAAGCCCTTGGTTTCCGCTTCCCTTCAGCCCATCGTCCTGACCATCCTGTCACGGGGTGAGGCCTACGGGTATGAAATCATGCAGGAAGCGCTTGACCTCTCGGACGGTCAGCTGAAATGGACGGCGGGTACGCTGTATCCGCTGATGCATCGCCTCGAGACGAAGGGATTGGTGACGTCCATCTGGCGTCCTTCCGAGGAAGGACCCCGGCGCAAGTATTACAGGATTACCGCAGAAGGCCACAAAGCCCTTCAAGCGGACAAGCAGGAATGGATTGACCTGCATGCCATCCTGATCCGCTTGTGGGGACCTGATCTCAAGCCCGGATTGCAGCTGGCCTGATGTTCAGGCTCGAAAAAGCCATATCGACCTGGAAGCGGAATCTTTCGCTGAATAGAGCCCTGCTCCCCGACGATGTCGAGGAACTGGAGCGCCACATTCGAGATCACGTGGCGGCGGGCATGGCCCGTGGCTGCACGGAAGAAGAGGCGTACCGGGAGGCCATGGAAAGTATCGGCGATCTGGGTGGTCTGGAGTCCGAATACCGAAAAGTGTTCTGGGAAAAAGTGACCTCGCGTCGGGGTCTGATGAAAGAACTCATCTGGGAATCCACCATGCTTGCCAATTACCTCCGTATCGCATTGCGCAATCTGTGGCGCAACAAGGGCTATACGTCCATCAATGTGCTGGGCCTTTCAGCGGGACTCGCCTGTTTCCTGCTCATCCTGCTGTTTGTCCGGGATGAGCGCAGCTATGATCGGCACCACGAAAATGCAGAACGGATCGTGCGGACCCATTTCGGGGAAACCCAGACGGTCACTCCGACAGCTGTAGGCCCGACGTTGGCGCGCACCCTGCCGGAGGTGGAAACGTTTGCCCGGATCTATCCGCTGGGCATGTATCAGCCGATTTCGGTGCGCCGAGGAGAAAGTGCTTTTCTGGAAAGCGGCTTCTATTACGCCGACTCCACGGTGTTCGATGTGTTTTCCTTCCCGTTCGTTGCAGGCAGTCCGGAAGGGGCCCTCAACAGGCCCTTGACCATGGTTGTGACGGAATCCACGGCCCGGAAATATTTCGGGAATGATCAGGTCGTCGGCCAAACGCTGTCTGTCGGATCAGGTACGGAATTCGAGATCACGGGAGTGATAGAGGATGTGCCCGGTACTTCCCATGTGCAGTTTGATCTGCTGGCTTCGTTTTCTTCCACCGGGTGGGCGAATCGGGAAATCTGGAATTCCTCCAACTTCTATACGTACCTCCTGCTGGAGCGGGCCGACCAGTTTGAGTCGGCGCAGGGAAAGGTGGACCAACTGGTCACCGAAATGAAGGCTTCTGGGCAGGGCGGCATTCCCGACAACTTCCAGGTCAACCTGTATCCGCTGACCGACATCCGATCGGAGTTCGAGGGTCGCGGTGTATTCGTGACCATTTTCTCCGCCATCGGGCTCCTGATCCTCCTGATTGCGTGCGCCAACTACACCAACCTGGCCACCGCGCGCGCCGCACGGCGCGCGCGGGAAGTCGGTATCAGGAAACTCTCCGGCGCCCACAAGGGACAACTGGCACGGCAGTTTTTCGGCGAATCCGCGCTGTTGGTTTTTGCCTCACTGGTCATTGCCATAGGGCTGGCGGAATGGGCGGTTGATCCATTCAATACCATTGCCGGGAAGGCCGTGGTGTTTGCTCCCCTGTCGGATCCGATGATCATTCCGGTTCTCATCGTACTCGGAGTCGTCATCAGTTTCATTGCCGGTTTCTATCCGGCGATGATGCTCTCTTCCTTCCAGCCGGCCCATGTTCTCAAGCAATCCGGCAGGACCAGCACGGGCGGCTTCGGATTCCGCAGGGTCCTGGTCGTCTTCCAGTTCGCTGTCACGGTGTTCCTGCTGGCTGGCACCATGGTCATACGCTTCCAGATGAGTCACATGCAGGATCGAAGTCTGGGATTTGACCAGGATGACGTCGTTGTCCTGACTATTTCGGATCAGGAATTGAGACGCAACTATAAGACCGTCAAGGAAGCCTTCCTGCAGATTCCGGGCATCGAGGGAGCCTCCGCCGTCAACAGCATTCCCGGGTATCAGATGTCCGGTTACGCCATGCACGTGGAAGGCCAGGACCTGAGTGGTGAGACGGAGGAAGGGCGTCGACTGGTATCGGGTATCCCGTCGGACGAGGATGTGGCTGAGGTGCTGGGCTTGCACATGATTGCCGGCACCGGCTTTCCTGTCGATCCCGGTTATGAACCCGAACCCGGCAATTACCGCTATCTTGTCAACCGGACGTTGATCGAAGATGTCGGTTGGGACCCGCAGTCGGCCGTGGGTCGACAGATAAACCTGCTCGGCAACCGGATCGGTCAGATTCAGGGCGTGTACGAGGACTACCACTACCGATCGATGCATGAGGAAATTGCCCCGCAGGCCCTCTTCATCGAGCCGTGGCAGTTCAATCGCCTCATGCTCAAGACAGCGGGAGGATCCGTCGGCAGCCTGATGGATCAGATTGAAGCCACATGGAGCGAGGTGGCTCCGGGCCGGGCCTTCGAGTACACGTTCCTCGACACCGAGATCGAGGCCCTGTACCGGAGCGATCGGCAGACGGCTGCCATCGTGGGAGTATTCAGCCTGCTCGCGGTATTCATCGCCTGCCTGGGACTGTTGGGTCTGGCATCCTATGCGGCCGAGCAGCGGACAAAGGAAATCGGTGTACGCAAGGCCCTGGGTGCCAACGTCGGTCAGATTTTCATTCTGATGATTTCCGAACTGACGCGGCTGGTCCTGATTGCCGCGCTCATTGCCATCCCGGTTGCCTGGTTCGTGATGGCCGGATGGCTGGAAAACTTCGCCTACCGCATCGATCTGGCCTGGTGGATCTTTGCCCTTGCAGCATTGTCGGCCCTGTTCATTGCCGTGGCCACGGTCAGCTACCAGTCCATCCGCGCTGCTCTGACCGACCCGATTGAAAGTTTGCGCTACGAGTGAACGATGTCCCGGGCGGCCCGCTTTCGCGGGCCGCCCGGCGTATCACTATTCGAGTGCGGCTCGCAGGACCGGCTCCTGCTTGACGACATGGCTGCCGCCGGCAATCGCGAACACACGTTCGCCCTGTTTGACAAAGTCGAGCACAACACGGGCCATGTGACGATCCCGTACCTCATTGACGAAGCGGGAAATTTCCTGCAGCCTGGTGGGGGCATCGCCCGGCCAGATGGCTTCGGGCGGCAGTGTTCTCCAGTCCCTCGGATCTCCGAAGGCTTCGGTCCAGATCCGGTCGAAAGCCGCGAGATCCGGGACAGCGCCGTCCAGTCCGGGTCGCGAACCGCGCTTTCCCAGGAGATGACGGGCCAGTTTGTCCATCCGGGCGGGATCACGCTCATCACCCCGCTCCGAGAGGTAAACGCGCAGGGTGTAGAAGACCGTTGCTTCCTCAGGCGAAAAGCGGGATGTCACCATACCGACCTCGTCCTCCCAGGTCGGCTCCAGCGAGTAGACCGGGATATCTGCCTCCTGCCCCAACCGAATGACAAGACCGAACTCCCCGAGTCGCTTGATGGCACTTCGATTGCCTCCGGGTGCAAATCCGCCCGTGTTTTCCGTGAGGGCCACGGATGGGTTGAAGGCGGTCCATTCCCGCTCGATCCACGCCATCTGAGGATCGTCGGGATCCGCTGTGTGGTAGGACCCGAAGTACAGCAGTTTCCCTCCCACTTCCGGCATCGACACAATATACGGCCAGGACTTGTCCTGCATGACCGAATCGTGCTGGACCGGAGTCAGGAACGCCACATCCGGCAGGGGAGTGAGTGGCCTGTAGTGCGGAATGCGTCCGAATCCACAACCGGACAGCAGGATGACCAGAAGGGGCAGAAAGGTTCGCATGGTCGTCACGGTAAGGGGAAATCTCCTCTCACGAAGATGCCATCGGTTGGTTACGTCGCTTGACCGGGAGGATGTGTTGGTCCACGGAAAGCGGCTTTTCCAGCTGGAGTGGAATTGACGGACCACAAAAAAGCCTGGCTCTGCGAATCAGAACCAGGCTTTGGGGAGATGTGGAGCTAAGCGGAGTCGAACCGCTGACCTCTTGAATGCCATTCAAGCGCTCTACCAGCTGAGCTATAGCCCCTCGTCGTGCACTGGCGCCTTCCGCCAGCCGAGCACCAAAGATAGGGTTTCCGGATCGGATCAGGCAAGAATCAGCCATGCTGTGGGCGTTCGATCCATCATCATTTCACGAGATGGATGAATTTCAGCGGGATGAAAACAGGGATGTCAATGTGCCCACGAAGGCCGTGTACAGAGCGGAGCCGATCCACAGACCGGTCACCAGGAAGGCATTGCGCGCGCCGGCTTGCAGGGCCAGCAGCGTCACGAAAATGCCATTGTGCACAAGTGCAACCACCAGGCCGCCCAGAAAGGCTTGGCGGGGCAGGATGAGCAGCCCTTCCCTGTCTGAACTGGGAAACAGACCGAGGGTGAAGCCGATGATGGTTTTCACCAGCATGTGCAGCCCCCAGGTATTGTAGACGGCGTCCAGGAGGAAACCGAACACGAACCCACCGACCGCGCCCCATTGGCGACCCTTGCGCACACCGAGCCACGCCACGAACAGGAGGACCGCATCCGGATAGGCTCCCCACAGCGTGATTCGCCCCAGCACAAGCCATTGTGCCAGGAAGATGCCGAGGCCGGTCAGAACGATGCGAAGAAATGCTGGCATGCAGGGGGTGGGGTGGAATCGCCGGGGCGTGAGCCGTGGAATCTACGAAGGGAAGGGTGCTTTCCACGAGGACGGATGCACGAATAGGCGAGGAACATGCTTTTGTACGCCGGGTTCGGAGCCACAGCCGGTCCGTTCCGAGGCCGGAGAATCCCATCCCGCAACGACCCATGGCCGATCAGAAAAAACGAACCGGAGGACGCCGCAAGAACCAGCGTGCGCGCGGCAAGAGCCGCGGCGTCATGGTCTTCCAGCGCCGCAACTATCTGTTGCTGATCCTGGGTATCGCACTCGTTGTTGTGGGCTACGTCGTCATGCGGATGGAGAACGAGGTGGACGGGTTCATTTCCCTGTATGTCGCCCCCCTGATGATCCTTGGTGGATACCTCGAGATCATCTACGCCATCATGTGGCGACCCCGGAAAGAGCAGGCCGTCTAAACGGCTCAGTAGAGCAGGTAGGGAGAGCGCTGCGTTTCAAACGCGGCAATGTCTTCCTCCCAACTCCACGCCCAGGCTTCGCGATCCATGCCGCCCCGCACGCGGTCGAGGGTTGTGTTCGAGCCCGAGAGGAGCGCCATCCAGCGTTCGCGGAAGAATCCATCCCTCACGCTGTCGGGTGCCATCCGGTACATGCGACCTACCAGGTCAAGGCCCATGGCCACTGCATCAACGGAGTCGGCATCGGTAATGGTGAAGTGGAGACTTCCCAGTGCCGTGTCCTGCCACTTCGGATTGGTTGACGCACCCGGAATGCTGACCGGCGTGACCGTGCCCGGTTCGATCCGGAGTCCCGGCGTACCCCATTTTCTCAGTTCGGCTGCAAGAACATCCGCATCCAGCCAGGGCGCGCCGACCGTCAGGAAGGGCTCGGGCGTGCCGCGTCCCTCGCTGGCCGTTGTGGCCTCCAGGAAACAGGTGCCGGGATAGACCAGGGCCGATTCGAAGGAAGGCAGGTTGGGGCTCGGGGCAATCCATTCGAGTCCTGTATCCGGCCAGAGCATGTCCCGCTCCCACCCGGTCATCTCCACGACGCGCACGTCCAGGTCTTCCAGTCCCGGTACCCAGTTTTCTCCCTGGATCATCCGGGCCAGTTCTCCGACGGTCAGTCCGTGTTGCACCGGAATGGGGTACTGGGAAACGAAGGACACCAGGGAGTCGGAACGCAGGTAGCCAGCCATCCTGACGCCGCCAAGGGGGTTGGGGCGATCCAAAACGATGAACGGTACGCCCGCTTCAGCAGCCGACTGCATCGACAGCCCCATGGTGGAAATGAAGGTGTAGAATCGCGCGCCGACATCCTGGATGTCGAACACGAGTGCATCCAGGCCGTCCATCATCTCCGGAGTCGGGCGGCGGTTTTCTCCATACAGACTGAAAACCGGTACACCCGTTGCATCGTCGATGCCGTCCTCGATCTTCGCTCCCGCATCTTCGTCTCCACGGATACCGTGCTCCGGGCCGAACAAGGCGCCCAATGTCACATTGGGCGCCTCATGGGTCCAGTCAATGAGGTGCCGGTCACCGGATCGGGCGGTGTGGTTGACCACGAGACCCACACGCATGCCGTCGAGGGCTTCAAAGCCCGAAGCGACCAACAGGTCGGCACCGGTGGAAACGAGGGCGGGCGGGCGGTCGGCGCCATCCGAAGATGCGCCGTCCGCCCGCCCGCCGGGAAGATCACAGGCAGTGGCTGCCAGGAGCAGCACCGCCATCAGGAACAGTTCAACCGCCGTTGTTGACGATTTCGTATTCAGGGAAGAAGTAGTTGGCTTCAATCCGTCCGTTTTCAACCGAGTCCGATCCGTGGGCAATGTTCTGTCCCTTGTTGTCAGCAAACAATTTGCGGATCGTACCCTCGGCAGCTTCCTCAGGATCCGTAGCGCCGATGAGCGCGCGGTAATCGGCTACGGCATTCTCCTTTTCCAGAACCATCGGGACGCAGGGTCCGGAGGTCATGAAGTCCACCAGTTCACCGAAGAACGGGCGATCCTTGTGGACGGCATAGAAGCCTTCGGCCTCAGCACGGGAAAGCTGGACCATTTTCAGGGCGCGGATGGTGAATCCGGCTTCCTGGATACGGCGCGTTACTTCGCCGATGAGATTCTTGCGGACACAGTCCGGCTTGAGGATGGCAAGCGTGCGTTCTACGGCCATGGCAGTGGGAAACTGTTTTGGAATTCGTTGGATGTCTCAGCCCGCGTTAACGCCCGCACACTGCCGGGAGATGCCCTCCGGCGGGGAAGAAGTCATGAATCGCACGGGCCTGAATGGTCCTACAGACCGTCCACCGGTTCCACGTCCAGGGTGACCGCATACGATGACATGTCCCGATCCTGCCCTTCCACGGGATAGGGTGCCACATCCAGAAGGCGGAAACGATATCCCTGGAATTGGATGATGTCATTGGTGGTGTATGGAGTGGCAACGAGCCCGGGGATGTACGCCACAAGCTGATACCGGACGAATTGCGCATCCGTCACCGTCAGAAGGACACCTGCACGACCTGCTTGAATGCATTGAACAGTGCGCAGGCACCGACTGTCTTCGGTCACCAGCGTGAATTCCACCGTGAAGTCCGTCCCGTCCAGAATGACGCGCTGCCCGAAGGACAGTTCGAATGGAACTCCCAGCAGGGCTACCATGTCGCCTTCCAGACTCGCGTTTCCAGTGCCATCTGGATCCACGCTGAAATCCCGGCACCCCGCCAGCAGGAGGAGGACGAGAACGGGTGCAACCAGTCGGAGCATGGATCGGGACATGGAAAAAATTGTGTTCGGAACAGGCGGGTCCTGGCGGACAGTGCAAAGGTAAGTAACCGATTCTGTCCTCCCTACCGCAACCCGAAGGCGTCCATCGGGCCGAATGACAGACTGACCGGTGGCCGCGTGTCCCTGACCGGATGCATCCGGGGCACCCGTCCGTCCCTGTTTGCATCCATCGCCCGGAAAGATGACCTTGCCAACCCCGTCTCCGACATCCCGCCATTCACCATGTCCGATTGGTCTGCATTCCGCGCGCTGTTTCCTGCTCTGGAGGGCCGGGCGTATCTGAATACGGCCGGCGGAGGGGCGATGGCCGGGCAGACGGCCGAAGCCGCCCACCGGTACTACCGCGAATCGGTCGCCATTGGAGATATCGGGTGGGACACGTGGCTGGAGCGGGCTCATCAGGATCGCCGGGACGTGGCCCGGTTCGTCGGCGGAGACCCCGACAGACTGGCTTTCCTTCCCAATGCTTCGCTCGGATTCAACATCCTGGCGTTGAGTCTGGGCCCGCAGGCTCGTGTCATGGCTCTTGACCAGGAATTCCCGTCGTGTACGACTCCGTTCATCCGCGCCGGCGCCGATGTGCATTTTGTCGACACCCCTCCGGACGGCTCCATCCATGCCGAGCACCTGGATCGGGCCTGGATGCCGGGCGCGCGTGCCTTCGTCATTAGCAGCGTGCAGTACGCCAACGGTTTCCGGGCTGACCTGAAAGCGCTGTCAGAGGTATGCCATCGGCACGACGCCTTCCTGGTGGTCGATGCCACACAATCCATTGGCGCTTTCCCTCTCCATGTGGGCGAGGCAGGCATCGATGCCTTGGTGTTTTCGGGGTACAAGTGGGCCACGGCAGGGTATGGAAACGCAGCACTGATCACGGGAGAGCATTGGCCGGACGATCATCCGCCGCTCATCGGGTGGCGGAGCGCACGCGACGCCTATGCCCTCGAGAATGACCGGCTGGATCTTGTGCCCGGTGGCATTGCCCACGAGATGGGGCACCCGCCATTCCCGGGTTTGTTTGCGCTGGCCGAGGCGTTGCGGGTGCTGGACACCGTCGGCCCGGATGCCATGGCGCGCCGCATCCTGGGATTGACCGGACGATTGCTCGAGGCACTTGACGACCGATCCATTCCGGTGCGGAGCGCGCGCAATAAAAAGCATCGTTCCGGGATTGTGCTGTTGGACGTTCCGCACGCAAAAGCGGTCTGCTCGACACTCAAGCAGCGGGAAATCTGGACGAGTGCGCGTGACGGGGGACTACGGGTGTCCCTGCACGGCTACAACGATGCCTCGGATATCGAGCGGCTGCTCGAAGGCCTGGATGCCATCCTGGATTGAGCGCGCGTCTTACACGGCGCCCTGACCTTCGCCGAAGGGGGAGAACCAGCGTGGTGCCGGGCGGTCCTGCAGGTGCCCTTTCTCCGCTTCGCGCTGGAGCCAGAACAGCAGGATGTCATCTCCGAATTCGCGGCGTTCACTGCCGTCGAGGACGTGCTTGATCAGCTGCTCCAAGGGTTGTCCCGAGCCGAAGGCATTCCGGATGGCTTCCATGACGCCTTCTTCGCCGAGCTGTTCACCCGATTTCATCTGCTGTTCGAGCAGGCCGTCCGTGTAGGAGACGAGGGCCGAGTCGGGCTGCAGGACGAGCGAGGTGTCCTTGAACTCCGCACCCGGGTCAAGGCCCAGGATGATGTCGGAGTAGGGTACGATCTCTGCGCCGCGCGGTCCGATCAGCACGGGCCGGCAGTGGCCTGCATTGGCGTAGGTGATCAGGTTGCGCTCGGGCTCCCAGCGAAGGAGCAGGAGGGAGGCAAACGTGTCTTCCAGCGGCGGATCGTCCATCAGGACCTGGTTCACCCGCTTCATGAGTTCGGCTGGCGAATTGGTGGTCCTGAGCATGGTGTGCAGCGTGGACCGGATGTATCCCAGGAAGCTGAAGGCGTAGAATTTGGCCTGCAGCCCCTTGCCCATCACATCGCCGATGGTGATGAAGAAGGTACCCGGACGCGGCTCGGTCCAGTCGAAGATGTCGCCACCGCCGTGTTCGCGCGGTGAATTGTGGAACCAGGACTTGTAGCCGGCTGCTTCGGGCATGCGTTTCGGCATCAGCTTCTGAGAGAAGTCGTGGCCGATGCGTGCATCGAGCTGGTTCTGGAACTGGGCCGTACGCTGTAGCAGACGTTCCACCCTCGACAGCAACTGGTCAATGTCGAATGGCTTGGTGATGTAGTCGTCCACGCCGGTGCGCCGTCCTTTCATGCGGCTGGCTTCGTCGGCCTTGGCCGTCAGGAAGATGAACGGGATGGCCCGCGTGTCGCCCCTTTCCTGGAGGGCCGCCTGCATGGCAAAGCCGTCCATCTTGGGCATCATGATGTCGGAGATGATGAGGTCGGGCAACTGTTCGTTGACCCGCTCGATGCCTTCCTCGCCATTGGCGGCGGTACGGACATCGTACTGCTTCCCCAGTCGGTACTCCAGGAGCCGACGCAGGGTGTGCTCATCTTCCACTATGAGAATGGAATGTCGAGACATGAATCTGCGTCGCTTGAAACGGTGAACTCTAGCCGGCGGCGACCATCTTTGGTCTCGGAGTACTCGAAGTACTCCGTGGCGGCATTGAGCATGAGGAGTCCCATTCCACGTTCGGGGAAGGGGGTGAGGGCGTCACGCTGGATATCGATCTGCTCCGGGAAGGGAAACCCTTCGGAGTTGTCCTCGATGATGCAGCGGACCCTGTGGCCGTTCGGGATGACGTCCATCGTGATGCTGGCTTCGCGGTCTGCGAAGTCGGCATGCTGGACCAGGTTGGCCACCCATTCATGCACGGCCAGACGGAACAGCTGGATCGTATCCGGATCCAGATGGGAAAGGAGCGCTTCCTCGCGCTCCCACTCCTCGAAGAGTCCGTGCAGATCGTCGATGACCTCGGCGATCCCGTTGAAATGTTGACGGGTGACTTCCATCAATCCCTGGGGTAGAGAATGGTTGTTGAGGTTGGATCAGCGCAGGGCTTCCCGTGCGGCTTCAACGGAAGGGAACTGACGGAACACCTTGTAGGTGCGTGTCAGCTGGACCACCACCTGTACCGGTCGGGAGACCGATGCGAACACCACCTGGCCGCTCATCGGAGAGACCTGGCGATACAGGGAGAAGATGGATCCGAGTCCCGTGGAATCGAGAATGCCGGTATCGTTGAAGTCGAGTATGAAACTCCGGATACCTGAGCGCACCTGTTCCTGAGCAGCTGCCTTGAAGTCGGCCGCATTACGGAAATCGAGCGCTTTGCCGATCCGGATCACCACCGTATCGTGGGTGACCGGTTCGATCTGAAAGTTCATGGTTGTGGCTTGCATGACCAGTTGTTGTGCTTGTTGTACACGATGTACCTGACCCCGTTATCGGCTGCCCATGGGCAAACTAAAGCACGTAAAGCGACGTAAAATCGGCTTTCAACCGGTCCGTGGAGGGGAGTCATTTCCGCCTGTTCCAGACCATTCAATATATCAAACCCCATGCGAACGCATTTCGTTCATGAAGGGCCTTCGAGCCTTCAACTGGGCCTCGTTGTAGCAGAAGGTGTGCACCCTGAAGAACCGGTGCCCGCCCTTGATGCAGCACTTGCAGCGCGCCTTGCCTCCCTGTCGGGCGGTTTGTCGGTCGAGCAGGATGCCTTTCGCGCTGCGGTTCGCGATGTATTCCGCAACGGCCGCTACAAGCCCACGGGACGCGGAAAGCCGGCTTCGGAGTACCTTCTGCGGGCCGCATCGGAAGATCGCTTTCCCCGGATCAACACCCTGGTCGACATCTGCAATTACCTGAGTGCAGCGTCCCTGCTTCCCATATCCATCTGGGATCTGGATCGTGCAGCGGAGCACGCCGGGTGGCCGGAGTCCCTGACGTTTGGGTTTCGATTGGGGAGCGAAGGTGAGCACTACGTATTCAATGCCACCGGTCAGGACATTGCACTCGATGACCTGATTGTCGGGACAGTGGCAGCGGACGACGGATCATCCCGCCCCATCGTGAATGCCGTCAAGGACAGTCAGGTAACGAAAACGACGGCCGCCACGCGGCGCGTGGCGGCCGCCATCTACGCGCCGCTCGATGACGGCCCGGATCTGTCCTTGCGGGAAGTTTGCGATGCCTTCGTGGCATTGCTGTCTGCCACCGATCCAACCTGCCGCTGTCATTCAGCCATACTCACTCCGGGCGATAACGTGACAATGGAACCGTAGTACCCGGCTTACCGCCGGGAAGCATTTCCACCGGAGTGCTACCTTGTCATCCCCCCGCAATCCACACCCTGCATCGTGCATCGCATCGCCCCTGCCTTCCTGATCGCCGTCCTTCTGCTGGCCGGATGCGAGGTGCATGAGTCCGGCGTCACGGTGGAGACCCTCCGCGAAGACGATGCCCCGGTTTCTGAAAGTTGGGGCACGACCATGATGATCACGGAAGACGGGCGTAATCGACTGCACATGCGCGCGGATTACATGGCCCGGTACGAAACGCCCGACAGCACGTGGATGGTACTCACGGGTGCGGACGAGGAAGCCGATCGCGTACACGTCGTCATTTTCGATGCAGAAGGGGACACGTCGGCTGTCGTGTCCTCGCAGCGCATCATCTGGCATGAACGGGCCCGCCGTTTCGTGGCCCGGGGCGATGTGAAGGCCGACGCCGGCGAAGAACGAAACCTGCAGAGCGAGCATCTTTCATGGTCTGAACAGACGGCACGGGTCAGTACACCCGGATTTGCCACCATCCGTACCGCCACCGAAACGCTCTCGGGCTACGGTCTGGACGCCGACGAGAACCTGACCGACTTCACCCTTTCCCGCGTAACCGGCACGGTGCTGATTGATGATGAGTAGGGCATCGACACTGCTGGTCCTGCTTCTCATGGCAACTGTGCTTCCCGCGCGAGCCCAGGAAGCGGATGACGGTCCGACCGAAGTGCAGGTGGCCTTCGATTCGCTGCGGGTCCGGGTCATTGACGGCCGTACGGTGGCCGAATGGCTGCGTCCGGTCCTGCAGCAGGAAGACTTCCGGCTTCGCGCCAACAACGGCTACGATGAGGGCAATGGCTTCATCCGGTTCTGGGGCGATGTCGTCATCACCGAGGAAGAAGACACCATCCGCGCAGAGCGGGTCCGCTACCAGCGGGAAGAGCGCATCGGAGAGGCCACGGGAAATGTGCGGATGACGGATGGAGAGGTCACCCTCCTGGCCCCGTTTGCCCGGTACTTCTCCGAAGAGGAAGTGACGGTCTTCGAGGAAGGCGTTACGTATCAGGACAGCGCCTCGGTATTGACAGCCGACTGGGCACGGTACCTCTCCGAGGAAAACCGCGCGGAATTCAGCCGGAACGTGAAGCTCACGCAGGATGACATGACCCTGTTTGCCGATTCGGTCCTGCACTTGAGGGAAACGGACGAAAGCCGCGCCTGGGGTCGCATTGCCGCCGACCGGTTCAATTCAACGGATTCCGTTCGTACGCTGATCCTGGCCGACTCCCTGTACCGGGATGCTTCCAAGGACTCCGTCCGGGTGGCCGGAATGGCCCGTCTGCTGCAGATCGATCCAGCCGGGCCGGACACCCTGATCCTGCAGGCCGCGCTGATCGAGGTGCCCCGTTCGGGGACGCTCATCGCACAGGATTCGGTGGCCGTCGCGGCATCGGGTTATGCGTTCCGGGCCGATTCGCTCCACAGCATTGAAAACGCAGCCGGTCATACGCTCAGCAGCCTGTTCGGCAATCCGTCAACCTGGGTGGAAGACACCCAGGTGGTGGCCGAGCGCATGCGGATGGTGGATAGCGGGGTACGGGACACCCTGAGGGCCGAAGGCGATGTCTTCGTGGCCACGCCGGACAGCCTTTCCGGGCGCATCAATCAACTCAGCGGACAGGCGCTCCTGGCCATCATGATCTCGGACTCGTTGCGATTCCTGGATATCCGGGAACAGGCCCGCGCCGTGTTGTTCATGGAATCCGAGGATGATGGTGCAACCGTCGGCTTCAATGGCTCTGGAGATGGCCTCCGATTCAACTTCAGGAACGGTGAACTCGAGCGGGTGGCCTTCTACACGGGTGTGGAGGGGACCTACTATGCGGAAGACCTTCTGGATCAGCTCTCCAATCTGCCGGGCTTTATCTTTTCGCCGGAATCGAGGCCGCGACGACAGAAACTCATCGCGGACTTCTGGATGGTCTGGTTCGAACGCACGGCCCGGCCGTCTTCCAACACTTTCGATACGTCCTGCGGTCAGAATTGCTGACGCGGGAAAACGGTTCGTCCATGGCACTCACGGAAATCGAACAGGCGCTGGAGCACTTCAAGGCTGGGAAGCCGGGCGATGCCATCTCCCTGCTTGAAGAATTGATCCGGCAGGTGCCCACCTATGTCATGGCGCATGTCCTGCTGGCGCAGGCCTATGAGTCTGTGCAGGCCGATGAGAAAGCCGTCCAGGCCTGGAAGCGGGCCTATCAGATGATTCCCAACTCTCCGCTCCTGGAGGCCTCCGAAGAGGAATCGGCCGATCCGGTTATGCAGGAGATCATCCGGCGTTCTTCCGAGATCCAGCATGCCATTTCCGATGAGGAAACCATCATCCCCGATGATGCCATGGTCCTCAAGGCTGATGGTCTGGTCAAGCGCTACCGGAAGCGGAGCGTGGTGAAGGCCGTCGAACTGGAAGTGCGACAGGGCGAGATCGTCGGGCTGCTCGGCCCGAACGGGGCCGGCAAGACCACCACATTCTACATGATCGTGGGCATGATCCGGCCCGACGGCGGCCGCGTCGTCCTGGGTGAAAAGGACATCACCAGCATGCCCATGTACGAGCGTGCCCGCCTCGGCATCGGGTATCTGGCGCAGGAAGCCTCCATATTTTCCCACCTGAGTGTGGAAGACAACCTCCATGCGGTACTGGAATACCAGGACCTGAGTCGGGAAGAGCGCCGCGATCGGGTGGAGGAGTTGATTGCCGAATTCGGGCTGGAAAAGGTACGGCACTCCAAAGGGTATACCCTGTCCGGTGGGGAGCGTCGTCGCACGGAGATTGCCCGGGCACTGGCCACAAAGCCGCGTTTCTTCCTGCTGGATGAGCCGTTTGCCGGTGTTGATCCCATTGCCGTGGAGGACATACAGACCATCGTTGCCCGCCTGAAGAAGCGTGGGATCGGCGTACTCATCACGGACCACAATGTCCACGAGACGCTGGCCATCACGGACCGGGCCTATCTCCTGTATGAAGGGGCCATCCTCAAGCAGGGATCGGCGGAAGCACTGGCGTCCGATCCCGAAGTCCGGCGGCGCTATCTTGGGGAGAAGTTCAGGTTGGAACGCTATCGCTGAGGAACAGCACGCGCCAGAACCAGTCTGACAGGTCATTTTCCCCGTTTTCGGGCCCATTTCAAGCACAGCCGGCCGGCGAACACACCCCGGATGGCACTCACGACGCACACGCACTCCCATGCAGGGCAACATCTACGACGAATTCGAGTGGCGAGGGCTGCTCTACGACGCGACACCGGATCTCAAGGACCTCCTGGCCAGGGAGCGTGTGACGGCCTATATCGGATTCGATCCCACGGCGGCCAGTCTGCACGTCGGTTCGCTCCTGCCCATCATGGGCCTGGCCCGCATGCAGCGCTTCGGCCACACCCCGATTGCCTTGGTTGGCGGGGGTACGGGGCTCATCGGCGACCCGAGTGGCAAGACGGCGGAGCGGCAGCTCCTGACCAAGGAAAAGGTGGCCGAGAACATCGAAGGCATCCGGGCGCAGCTGTCGCACTTCCTGGATTTCGAGCGCGACGGCAACCCGGCACGCATCGAGAACAACCACGACTGGCTGGGTTCGCTGCAGCTCATCGACTTCCTGCGGGACACGGGCAAGCACTTCACGGTCAACTACATGCTGTCCAAGGAGTCCGTCAAACGGCGCATCGAATCGGAAGACGGGATTTCCTACACCGAGTTCACCTACATGATGCTGCAGGCCTACGATTTCCTGGAGCTCAACCGCAGGTCGAACTGCACCCTGCAGATGGGTGGGTCCGACCAATGGGGCAACATCCTGGCGGGCACGGATCTGATCCGCCGGGTCAATGGCAACCGTGCTCACGGTCTGGTCTTCCCGCTCATCACGAATGCCTCCGGGACCAAATTCGGAAAGACGGAAGCCGGTAATGTCTGGCTCGATCCTGAGCTGACCTCGCCCTACAAGTTCTACCAGTTCTGGCTGAACACGGACGATCGGGACGTGGTCCACTACCTGAAATCGTTCACATGGCTGGACCGCGAGACCATCGAAGGTCTTGAACAGTCGGTGGCTGACAATCCGGGTGCCCGTGAGGCACAGCGTACACTGGCCCGCGAGGTCACCACGATGCTGCACGGCGAAAGTGCGCTCGACAAAGCAGAGCAAGCCGCCAAAGTCCTATTCGGTGGCTCGCTGGAAAATCTGAGCGTCAAGGATCTGAAAGACATCTTTGAAGATGTGCCCTCCACGGTCATTCCACGGGATGAACTGTCCGGTGAAGGACTTGGAGCTCTCGAGTTGTGTACGCGGACCGGATTGACTGCTTCGAATGGCGAGGCGCGACGCCTCATCCGGCAGGGCGGCCTGTTCCTGAACAACGATCGAGTCTCGGATGAGTCAGGCCGGATCACTGCGGATCAGGGCATCGAAGGCGAACTGCTTGTACTCCGCAAGGGCAAGAAGTCCTACCACCTCGTACAGATCGGAGAGGGCTGATGGTAGTTGTCATGGACATTGGGGCGGATGAGTCCCAGATCGAATCGGTCATTGCCACGCTGAACGACCACGGATTCGATGTGCACCGATCGAGCGGAAGCCAGCGCACCGTGTTGGGCGCGGTCGGGGTGAAGCGCGACTTCGACAAGCGGCACATTGAGCTGTTGGATGGTGTCTATACCGTTCATCGGGTATCCGAGCCGTACAAATTCGCTTCCCGTTCCTGGAAGAAGGAGCCGACCGAGGCCACGGTGAAAGACGTGGTCATCGGAGGAAAGGAGATCATCGTCATGGCAGGCCCCTGCTCGGTCGAGTCCGAGGAGCAGATCCACGCTTCGGCCAAGGCGGTGGCGGCCGCAGGCGCGCGCATCCTGCGCGGTGGCGCCTTCAAGCCGCGATCGTCGCCCTATTCCTTCCAGGGACTGGGGGAAGACGGTCTGGTGATGATGTGTGAAGCCGCCGATGCGCATGGATTGGCCGTCGTCACCGAACTCATGGATCCGACCCATGCGGACCTGATGGCCAAGTACGCCGACATGGTCCAGATCGGAGCCCGCAACATGCAGAACTTCCCCTTGCTCCGGGTGGCGGGTCAATTGGGTCTTCCGGTGCTGCTCAAGCGCGGCATGTCGGCCAGCATCGAGGAGTGGCTCATGAGCGCCGAATACATCCTGGCAGAAGACAACCCGAATGTGGTCCTGTGCGAGCGGGGTATCCGGACGTTCGAGACAATGACGCGCAATACGCTGGATCTTTCGGCTGTGCCGGTGGTGAAGGCGCGCAGCCACTTGCCCGTCATCGTGGATCCCAGCCATGGCATCGGCATCCGCGACAAGGTGCTTCCGATGGCCCGCGCCGGCGTGGCCGCCGGCGCGGATGGACTCATGATCGAGGTGCATCCGGATCCCGATTCCGCGTTGTCCGATGGACCACAATCCCTGCTCTTCCCGCAATTCGAAGAGCTCATGGGTCAGATACGGCTGATTGCCGAGGCCATTGGCAGGAACGTGGCCTGAACGGGCAGGTCCGGGTTGGAATCGTACCCGCAGGGCCCGTGAAGCCTGATTCGCGCATAATCCGCACGAAAGAAAGGTTGCAATGACCAACCTTTTCGGCAGGGTATTTGTACTGTGTTCATCGATTGTACTGTGATCGTGGGAATGTGAAGAAACGCGCTCCCGAGGCCGAAACAGGCTTGAAGGCACTTTCCACATCGTTCCAGAGACTATTTTTCCTTCCTCTACCACTTTTTTGTTCGCTTTCGACAGCCTATGTGCGGCATTGTTGGTTACATCGGAGAACGGGAAGCCCAGGACATTCTCATAAAGGGATTGTCCCGGCTTGAATACCGCGGTTATGATTCTGCCGGGGTGGCCGTCGTGAACGGCCATCTGGGAGTCCGGAAAAAAGAGGGCAAGATCGCCCGGCTTTCCGAGGATCTTGCTGGAAACGGCCTTGCGGGCACGTTGGGCATCGGGCACACCCGATGGGCAACCCACGGCCCGCCGAACGATCTGAATGCACACCCGCATGTCAGCACGGACGGCTCGTTTGCGCTCGTCCACAACGGCATCATCGAGAACTACACGGCGCTTCGCGACATGCTGTCGAAGCGCGGCTATACCTTCGTATCCCAGACGGATACGGAAGTCCTGGTGCGTCTCATCGAGGATGTGGTCAAGCAGACGGGCCTGACGCTCGGCAAGGCGGTCCGTCAGGCGCTGAGTCAGGTCAAGGGTACGTACGGCATTGCCCTGGTAAGCACCGAAGATCCCGACATGCTCATTGCCGCTCGCAAGGGCAGCCCGCTGATTCTGGGTGTAGGGGAGAACGAGTATTTCCTCGGTTCCGATGCCGCGCCCATTGTCGAGTACACACGCAAGGTCGTGTATCTGAACGACGGAGAGCTGGTTGTCATCCGCCGAGGCGGTTTCAAGGTGTACTCCGTTGACGACGTGAAACTCAGGAAAACCATCCACGAGCTGGAATGGGATCTCGAGCAGATCGAGAAGGGCGGCTACGAGCATTTCATGCTCAAGGAGATCATGGAGCAGCCAAGCGCCCTCGAGGATGCCATGAGAGGCCGCCTCTACACGGAGGAGCCCTACGTTCAGCTCGGTGGGTTGATGGATTCGATTGAGCGAATGCGCTCAGCAGACCGCATCATCCTGTGTGCCTGCGGAACATCGTGGCACGCTGCCCTGGTCGGGGAATACCTCATTGAGGCCTGGGCCCGTATTCCTGTCGAAGTCGAGTACGCTTCCGAATTCCGCTATCGCAATCCCATCCTTCGAAAAGGCGATGCGGTGCTGGTCATCTCCCAGAGTGGTGAAACGGCCGACACCCTGGCCGCCGTGCGTGAAGCACAGGGACAGGGTGTGCCCGTATACGGCATCTGCAACACGGTGGGTTCGACCATCGCCCGCGAAACCGACGCCGGTGTGTACCTGCATGCCGGCCCCGAAATCGGAGTGGCTTCCACCAAGGCGTTCACCGCCCAGGTTACCGTGCTGGCCCAACTTGCCCTCAAACTGGCCAAGGAACGGGAGCTGCCGGAGGCGGAAATCAAGAACATCGTATCGGAGTTGAAAGCGATCCCGTCCAAGATTGCCGAGGTTCTGGAGAATGCGGACAGCATCGAGCAGATCGCAAAGATTTTCCGGTATGCCTCCAACTTCCTTTATCTGGGACGCGGGGCCAACTTCCCTGTGGCCCTCGAAGGTGCCCTCAAACTCAAGGAAATCTCCTACATCCACGCCGAAGGGTATCCTGCGGCCGAGATGAAGCACGGCCCCATCGCGCTCATCGACCGGTTCATGCCGGTGGTATTCATCGCCATCAAGGACAGCACCTACGAGAAGGTGGTCTCCAACATTGAAGAGGTGGCGGCGCGAGATGGTGTCGTCATCGTGGTTACGGATGCAGAGGAAGGCGAACTCGACCATCTGTGCGAGCATGTCATCCGCATCCCTAAGACGCACGAGATGCTGTCTCCGCTGCTGACCGTGATTCCACTCCAGATCCTGTCGTACCACATCGCTGTCATGCGCGGTTGCGATGTGGATCAGCCGCGCAACCTGGCCAAGAGTGTTACGGTCGAATGAACCACGCCCTGGTGGCGTGCGGAATCCGGATTGATGCAAACAAGAAAGGCGCTCCCAAACGGGAAGCGCCTTTTTTGTGGAGGTTCACTCTTCAGCAGGGCCGAAGGTTGAATGTGTGGTATCTATCGCGCCCGGAGACCGGCAGCCTTCTGCTCGAATACGGCGATTGGTTTGTCCGATGCGTCGAGGGACGGAGTCAGGTCGTAAGCAACAAACGTGGCGTCGCTGATGCGGTAGTCACGCGTAGTGTCGAAGACCAGATACGTTTCGCGGTCGTTGATCCACCAGATGACTTCCCGGTGCTCGTTGGCTTCCTGAAGTGCCATGGCCAGCACCTGCTCGTCATTCATGCCCACCTTCCGGAAGTCTTCCACTTCGATGGCTTTCGGTCGGGTGGCCAGACCGTCGATCACGTAGAACACGGTGAAGCAGGTGACCAGCCAAAGAATGATTCCACGGACGGAACTGTTCGTGGTAATCTGGTGGTAGGGTGATGCGAGCATGATGGAGGGGCGGCGTGGAAAGTTCGGGCGGTATTTCCGTCCGGAAGGGGAGAATGCACAAAGTGTGCCAACATTTCGTTGCCCCCTTCCGGGACTGTAATACGGGAGGATTTGCCCGATTTGCGCTCGGGGTGCCACATTTTGTTTGACGGTCGGTCTCGGCATCGAGTCCCAATTCTGGACCGCTTGTCTCACCTTGATTCAAGCACGTGGGACCGGTTGCAAACCGAACCATTGGCCACAGGCCGCGTACATCGCTCCCCACCCGACCTGCCCGCACCGACGGGCTGAATCGAGACCCGCAGCCCACCACCTGTCCCCTCATGATCAACCCCGATATCCTCAACGGCATCAAGGATCGGTTCGCCGAGATAACCAGGGAAATGTCGGATCCGGATGTGGCCACCGATCCGAAGAAAATGGCCGAGCTGGGGCGCGAACACACCACATTGAAGGAAGTGGTCCGCCACGTCGACGCCTATGTGGGCCAGGTGGAAGAGATCAGGGATCTGAAAGAGATGGTCCAGACGGAAACGGACCCCGAGTTGAAAGAGATGGCGGAGATGGAACTGGACGAACTGCAGACGTCTCTCCCGGGGTTGGAAGAAGAACTCCGCTTGATGCTCATCCCCAAGAATCCGGAAGACACGAAAGATGCCATCATCGAGATCCGGGCCGGTACCGGTGGGGACGAGGCCGCCCTGTTTGCCGGGGATCTCTTCCGGCTCTACTCCCGTGTTGCGGAGAAGAAAGGATGGAAGATCGACCTGATGGAAAGCTCGGCCGGTACCCAGGGAGGCTTCAAGGAGGTCATCTTCGGCATCAGCGGCCCGGATGCGTTCGGCACGATGAAGTATGAGAGTGGCGTGCATCGCGTGCAGCGAGTGCCCGCCACGGAATCGTCAGGACGTATCCACACTTCGGCTGCCACGGTTGCCGTGCTTCCGGAAGCGGAGGAAGTGGATGTGGACATCCATCCGAATGACCTGAAGATCGATGTGTACCGGTCCAGTGGTCCGGGAGGGCAGAGCGTGAACACGACCGACTCGGCCGTACGCATCACCCATATTCCGACCGGTACCGTAGTGACCTGTCAGGACGAAAAGAGCCAGCACAAGAACAAGGACAAGGCGCTTCGCGTGCTGCGCTCACGCCTTTATGAAGCCAAACTGGCCGAGATCGAGTCCGAGCGTAGCGAGGCTCGTCGCTCACAGGTGTCGACCGGGGATCGGAGCGCCAAGATCCGGACCTACAATTGGCCGCAGGGGCGCGTCACGGACCATCGCCTGGAGGGGGATGAGAAGAACCACGCCCTGGAGAAGGTGATGAACGGCGAGTTGGACGACATCCTGAAGGCGCTGCGGACGGCTGAGAATGCCGATCGCCTGGCGGCCATGAACAGCGACTGATCGCCTTTCCGGGTTGCCCGAGGGTCTTCCGGGGCTGTTGAGATTCGGCGAATTGGGCCTCCTGTTGTGATAGAAGTCGCTGATTGCCGTATTTTTCAGTTCTGTACAATCCCTGCTCCGGAAAAAGGCGCACATAGCGACTGGACGCCGGGGCATAGCCCATCACCATCCAAAGGGATAAATGGCTAGCAACAAGAACACGTACGAGCTTACGTACATCGTCAATTCGGTCATCTCCGATGAGCAGGTCAAAGACATGGTTTCCCGTGTGACCGCTTACATCAAGGAGAACGGAGGCGACATCATTGAAGTGGACGAGTGGGGCGCACGCCGCCTGGCTTTCCCGATCCAGAAAAAGCGCAACGGGTACTACGTCAACATGTACTTCACGGCGCCGGGTGAAATCGTTCCCCGTCTCGAGCGCGCTCTGGAGATTGATGACAACATCCTCCGTTACCTCACGCTTCGCATGGATCCGAAAATGGTCCGTCACTACGAAGCCTCCAAAACCAAGCGCGCCGCGGAAGCTGAAGCTGCCGAAGCAGAAACCGAAGAGGCATAAGCATCATGTCGAACAACACTTCCTTTGTCGAGCCGGACTACGTCGACTACAAAGACACCGAACTCCTCAAGCGATACCTGAACGAGCAGGGTAAAATCCTGCCCCGTCGCATCACGAACGTATCCGCCAAGTTCCAGCGCCAGCTGACGCGTGCCGTCAAGCGTGCCCGCCACCTGGCCCTGATCCCGTTCGTAGCCGACTCGCTCAAGTAATCCGAAACGGACGGAGCTCCGTCACAGCCCGACAGAAAAATGAAAGTACTTCTTCTCGAAGAGATGGAAAACCTGGGTGAGGCAGGTGAAATCGTGGACGTCAAGGACGGATACGGTCGCAACTTCCTCATTCCCCGCGGTCTGGCCAAGATGGCCACGGACGGCGTCGTGAAAGCCTGGCAGGAAGAACGCCGCCAGGCCTCCCGCAAGCTGTCCAAGGCCAAAGATGATGCCGAGGCACTGGCCAAGGAAATGGCCAGCGTCGAAGTGGTCGTTTTTGTCAAGGTCGGCGAAGAGAACCGCATTTTCGGTTCCGTCTCGCCGGTCCACGTGGCAGAAGGCCTGGCCAAGCACGGCATCGAAGCCGATCGTCGCAAGATCACCATGGGCGACGACATCAAGCACACCGGTGTGTACACTGCCTCGGTCAAGATCCACCCCGAAGTGGTGGCCGAAGTCAAGGTGCGCGTTGAGCCTGAGCCGGCAGCGGCCTGATCGACCTCAAAGGTCGGCAACTTTGATGACAGGGTATCCGTTGGCTCATGCCGACGGATACCCTGTTTCATTTCAGGCACTTCCTACACTCAGGATTCCGGGCTGCGGTCGTTGCCCGGAGTCGGGTTCGTCCTTGTCACGCGTCGTCATCCATGCCTCTTCATAGCGTACTGTCCAGGTATTCTGCCCTGCTGCTCGTCATTTGGGGGGTGGCTTTTGTCCCGTCGTCTGCAGTCGGACAATTCGGTCCTCAATTCGAGGGTCCGGAGGCGTACGTGTCCTGGTCGGTCCGGCCCATTCCGTCCGGTATCGGTGTTCAGGACACCTCCGTCGTCAAGCTGACAGCCACCATCGCGGACGACTGGAAGATGTATGCGCTGGACGCGTCGCTACCTCCCATGGGGGATGTTCTCGCACGTCCGAATGGAGTTACCCTTTCGATGGGAGACTCCCTTGCTGGCCTGACCTGGCTGGGCGAGGTGGGACAGTCGGCTCCCTCGGCCGGATACGATGAGATCTTCGAGATGGATCTCCGCTGGTTTTACGGGGAGGCTTCCTTCTATACCGCCGTTGCCTCGAGCGATGTGGCCGAGGGCACGCTCGACCTGCCACTGACGGTTCGTTATCAGATCTGCAACGACGAAATAGGTGTCTGCCTCAGGCCAGAGACGACGGTGTTGACCACGGTGCTTTCCGTGGATCCCTCCTGCATCGATTGTTCGGCCACTGCGGAGGATATTGCGTTGGCCGATCAAGCCGTGTTCGAACAGGGAGGTAAAGCGGCAGCAGCAACAGGATTGCTGCCTTTTCTTCTTCTGGCCATTGGTGCGGGCCTGGCGTCCTTGCTGACTCCATGTGTTTTCCCGATGATCCCGCTCACGGTGTCCTACTTCACCAAGTACGGCAAGACCCGGAAAGAAGCATTCCGGTTGGCGTTGCTCTACGGATCGGCCATCGTGTTCACATTCACGGCCATTGGCATCGTGATGGCCCTTCTGGTCGGCTCGGCCGGGGCCCTGGTCATCGCTTCCAACCCCCTGGTCAACGCATTCATTGCCCTCGTCCTGATCGGCTTTGCACTGTCACTCCTCGGGTTCTACGAGATCCGCGTACCTTCATCCCTTCTGACCTGGGTCAATGCGCGTGGGGGTGAGGACAAGGGCTGGGCCGGTGTCCTCTTCATGGGACTTACCCTGACGTTGGTCTCCTTCTCCTGCACGGCTCCTTTTGTCGGTGGTTTGTTGGCTGCAGCATCAACAGGAACCTGGGCCTACCCCCTGTTCGGCATGGTGGCGTACAGTACCACCTTTGCCCTGCCCTTCGTTTTGCTGGCCCTGTTTCCCCGTTCCCTGGATCGGTTGCCCAAATCAGGATCCTGGATGAACACGTTGAAGGTCGTCCTCGGCTTCGTGGAGTTGGCGGCGGCCGTCAAATTCCTCTCGAACGCCGATCTCGTCTGGGGTCTCGGCGTCCTCCCCCGAACGCTGGGCGTTTTCCTTGTCCTGGTATGCAGCCTGCTCGCAGGGCTGTACCTGATGGGGTGGATGCGCGTGGGATACGGATCGCTCGGTCGACCGGGATGGGCGCGAGGTACGGTGGCCGTTCTTTTCCTGCTCTTTGCTGTTCGCATGGCTCCAGGCCTGGCTGGTAAGCCGCTTGGGTTCCTGGATGCCTATCTGCCTCCGCATCAGGATACGGATCGCGAATTGCTGGCCCTGTTCGGTATTGAACGTGCCGAGGCCGACCTGGAAGAGGGCTGGGTGGTAGACGACATTGAGGGTGCTTTCGCCATGGCGTCCGAGCGGCAAGTGCCGGTCATGGTGGACTTTTCAGGCTGGACCTGCACCAACTGCCGGGATATGGAAGCCAACGTGTTCCCGCGCCCGGATGTGCGCAGCCGCCTGGACAGCGCATTCGTGCCACTTCGCCTCTATACGGATGATCTCGAAAAGGGCGACGGCTTCCATGCCTTCCAGATGGCCCTGACGGGTACGCCTGCGCTCCCGACCTATGCCATTGTCGACCCTGCCGACAGTACGGTCATCGCCCAACAGAGCGCAATGATGAGCGTCCTGGAGTTCTCCGAATTCCTGGATACTGGTTCGGCTGCCTACCAGCGTCGCCGCTGAGCGTTTGCGGCTTCTGTCCAGGCCGGTTTTGCACTGCGAGTCCGTCAGCCTCAGTCTTCGGACTGGATGGGCAGCAGGACAACGGCTTGTCTGGCTTCCCGGGCTACCGTGTTGGTGACGGATCCCAGCAGCATGCGCTCGATGGCTGAGTGCCGGCGTTTGGCCATGATGATCATGTCCATATCCATGCGCTCGGCATCGTCCAGGATGATGCGCGCCGGATCGCCTTCGTGCAACGCAGGTCGGATCGGAATGTCGAACCGCTCCATCAGGAACGTGTCGAAATCGTGCTGTTCGGCCTCGACGATGGCGTCCTCGACAGCCGGGTCATACAGTGCGTAGGCAATGTCTCCGAACCCGCTGAGCGGATCGACTCCCAGCGGCGTGGTCGGCGTGGGTACGTGGACGTGCAGAACGAACAAGTCGGCGTCGAGGCGGCGGGCCAGCCGTTGCACGTGATCAGTGACAGCCTTCGGCTCGGACAGGTCGGTGGCAAACATCACTTTCATGGCGACACCCGGGATTCGTTCGTGGTTGCAGGTAATGGGTGGAAGATGTGGTTTCAGGTTCCACACCCTCCATTGGAAGCGTACCCATGATGTCGAGGAAAGACAATGGTAAAAACCCTATTCCGGCTGTGGTAGAGCGGAAGAGGTTACGATCCCCCACGCATGGTGTCTGAAGATCACCCTCATTCCGATCATCACCCTGCAAAGCCGTGCTGCTGCCCTGTACGGATTTTCCGGTACAAGCGTCCTTCCGGCCTTTCCGCCCCCTCCGGCCCCTCCGGATTGGAAAGGACGGTACACGGGGCTTCAGGTCTTCGCCCGAACAGTTGCGAGCCACGGCCCTCTGCTACTTTCGCAGTTGCATCGGCAGGGAGGCTTTGTTGGCCGACGCCGATATGGAAGATCTGGTATCCGATGTGGTCTCCGCGGTCTGGGTGAAAAGGAAATCCCTGGATTGTCCCGAACGCTACATCCGACGCGCGTGCCGGAACAGGCTCATCCGTTTTTTGGCGCGCAAACGCCGGCGGATGCATGTGCAAGGAGAGTGGCTCCTCGATCGGGCAACGCCGGGAACAGCCGTAAGCCGTTTCCCGGAGTCCCCGTCAAATGGAAATCCATCTCGGCAAGCCAAGCTGACGCTGATTTCAGAGTCCGTGGCGCGCGCCGATGGGCTGGTCCGGTTGATCCTGCACCTGCGCCATGAAGCCGGCCTGACATGGTCGGATGTTTCGGAACTGACGGGCATGACCGCCCCATCGGCGCGCATGAGGGAGCTGCGCTTTCGTCGTCAGGTTCGTCGGGCATGGGAGCGGTCTGGAGCGGAGCAGGATGTTTCCAGCAGGTCGGCAATCGGGAAGTCCGGGGTGTGAATCCGAGGGAAGGCTGTTTCGTAGCAAGATTGCGGCAGATCGCCGGGTCGATTCCACTTTTTCGGTACGAACGTGTTCTACGATACCCCTTTCACGCTTTTTCTCCTGCTCATCAACATTCTGGTGAGTGGATATACCCTGTATCAGGACCCTACCCTTCTTTCCAAGTTGGCATTCAAGCCGAGGGAGATCCTCAAGGGGAAAGAGTGGTACCGGATGATCACGGGTGGATTCGTTCACGGAAGTCTGGGGCACCTGGCATTCAACATGCTCACCCTGTTCTTTTTCGGGCCTGTCCTTGAGGCTCGGATCGGATCGATGGCTTTCCTGCTGGTGTACTTCGGCGCCGAACTGTCCGCACACGCCCTCACCCTTTGGCTACATCGGGAAACACCCGGATACTCGGCGGTCGGTGCATCTGGCGCCATCGCCGGAATCGTGTTTGCATTCTGTCTGTTCCGTCCATTCGAGAACATCTATCTCTTCTTTGCCATCGGAATCCCGGCCTGGCTGTTCGCCCTGGGTTTCGTGGTATTCTCCATCATGGCCATGCGAAAGCGGGAATCGGGCGCGATGGGAGGCATAGCCCACGAAGCGCACCTGGGAGGGGCCATCGGGGGACTGCTCCTGACCATCCTGCTCCATCCTGAGGCGTTGGGTGTATTTCTGAGGCAGATTGGATTCTGACAGGTAGTCCGTTATTGCATGCACCATGAGAACGCCGGACAGGTGGGCCAGATGATGCGCAGTTAACGGAGACTTAACTGCCGGCGGGAAGACTGCCGTTATTGCATGGTTGATTATCCGTGTACGTATGTCCTATCTTTGAACTACTCATGCCGCCTGGGATTGCGTCCCCGCGTGGGGACACTCAGTCGCGCAGTGACTATGGGCACCAAAAAGCTCGGTTCGCAAGGACCGGGCTTTTTGCGCTTCTGGCATGAGCCGGTATTCTGCTGTTCGAGCGACCTCGCCTCCTGGCATGCTCCACTGTTCAGCCGTCCGTGCCTGGCCTGCAGCCATGCAACCGATCAGCGATCGGTTATGCACAAGAAGGGGAAAGTCAGTGTGAATTTCTTGTGGAAGGAATGGGGTACCCCCTTTGTTGACTCAGGTCAGAAGTGAGCCTATAATGGTCCCAGTGCCTGACGGCACAGTTCCTTGACGCGACTGAGTCTCTAGGCTGCATGAGGCAGGCCACGCCCCCCGAAAGGGAGGCACAGCAGGGCCCCTGCGCCGATGATGATCACCGAGGTTTCGAGCAAGCCGAAGGTGGGAGTTGGAGCAGTGTTGGATGCATACCGGGAGGATGTTCGAAGGGAAAGGTCGCAAGACCGGAACCGGACGGCAGATGATCCCCGGGCATGGTTCGACAGCTTGCAGGACAACCGAGCGGTTTCGACCGTGACGGAGTCAGGCAGGAGGGATCGGAAGGAAAACCACGATATGGATGCGTCCCGGCGTATCCGAGAAGGTTCTTTCCAGACACTACCGGTGGCAATCGGACGATCGGCTTCGGCCGGTGGGAAGAGGCCCCGGATCCACGGCGCAAGCCGGCGGAAGTGTCACAGCAACGGCCATGGTTTCCCGAACGCTTCTTCGGAAGCAGACTGGAAAGCATCGTTGCCCGCCAGCGAATACCGGCCCGAAAGGGTGCTGGAGCGTGAAGCGGAATTCCTGCAAGGCTATCGTCTTTATCGTGTGCCCATACGATGGAGACAATACGGAAAGCCGTTCGCGGTGGACCGTATTATCCGACGCCCCGTCAAAAGGGTGAAGGAATCCACTGAGACTCGAACCTCCCGCTACTGGTGCGGAGGAATCGCCTCGGCGACGAGACCACACCAGGGGAGGTTCTCGTGTCAGGAGCAGAAAAGAAGCTGTCCTCAGGGGCGGCTTTTTTTTTGGCCATGCTTTTTTCTTGCGGTGTCTTGTCCGGGCGATGCCCGACAGAGGCCAATCGTGGGTACAATCGGATCAGGAGGCCGACGTGACCAGATCGGTCAGCGTCTCCCATTCCGTAAAGGAGAACACGTCGGGATGGTCGAATTCATTCTCCGATAGCCACGCCACTTGCCATCCTGCTCCAACGCCGCCGTGCACGTCCGAGGAAAGGGAATCGCCGACGTACAGGATCTCGCTGGCCGGTGTCCCGGCCCGTCTGGCCGCCTCTGCAAACAATCCCGGATCGGGTTTCAGAACGCCCACTTCTTCGCTGATGACCACTGCCCGTGACGCTTCCGAAAGGGAGGGAAATTGACGCAGCTTGGCCTCCTGGATCTCGACGAATCCGTTGGTCAGGATCCCGACCGGCATGGTCGAGGCAATGGCGTCGAAGGCTTCGAATGCTCCTGCCAGGGGCTTCCAGTGTCCCGAGTAGGTATCCAGATATCGATGGGCCAGAGCCTCATCGGCGTCCGTGTCCAATCCGAGACGCTTCAGCAGCTGGGAAAATCGTCCCACTTTGGCTTGCCGTTTTGTGAACTCACCAGCAGCATACTTGCGCCAAACGACAGGATTGATGGCGCTGTAGGCTTCATGCACGGCATCGAACGAATGGCCTCCGAAAGGCTGATCCGGGTCGGCATGCATTTCTTCCAGTGCTGCGTATTCGGCATGCCTGTGATCCAGAAGCGTATCGTCCAGGTCGAAATAGACGAATCGGAAGGGACGTGAAAGGCTCATGCGATGGACGCCTCCAGCATCGCATATTCCTTGTCCTTCGTCGAGCCAAATGACTCCAGCATGTTGCGCATGGGAAGATTGTTGTCGAGGATCCAGCTCATCTCGGCAGCAAGTACGCCCATCCCGATTCCGTTGATGACGATCTCATTGACCAGCAGCGTGTCGATGGCTTTTCCCTGGTGGGATTTGCGTACGCCCATGAGGGGCAGCCGGGATTCGCGGATGACTCCGGTGGTGGCCAGGAAGAGCAATTTGAACAAGCCTGTGGGAAGGAGTCGACCGTTCGGGATGGTCTTGAACGCGTAGTTGAGGTCCGGCAAGAGGACGGCAAATCCGACAGCATGGCCCCTGTCTTCGGCAAATATGACCAATCGTTCGTCGATGATCTGCTTCATTTCCGATGCCAATTGCGCGAACTCACCTTCTGTCATCGGAACGTGTCCCCAGTTGTTGGACCAGGCATCGTTGTAGATATCCATGATCAACCGGGCTTCTTCCTCGAAGCGTGACTTGTCCAGCGTGCGGACCGTGATGTCCGGATAGCGGCGCTTGAGAAGCGCGGTGCCTCGTTCCAATTTCTCCCGATTGACGTACTTCGAGTGCACGTAGTAGGCCCACATGGTCATCACCCGCTCGAAACCGTAGGCCAGCAGATGCTTCTCGAACCAGGGATGATTGTACGGCATGAGGATGGCCGGTTGGCGATCAAAGCCATCCACCAGCAGTCCAGCCGTGTCGTTCATGGACGGATTGACTGGTCCCCGCATGGTGGAGAGGCCCTGCGCCCTCAACCAGTTCGCTGCTGCATCCAGCAGGGCCTTTGCCACGGCGTAGTCATCAACTACATCGAAGAAGCCGAAAAAGCCGACCCCATCCTCGTATTTCTTCAGGTGCATGCCATTACGGATGGCAGCAATCCTCCCCACGACGACACCCTCTGCGTTCCGAGCGAGGAAAAGACCCATATCCCCATGCTCGAAAAAAGCATTCTTGCGGGGATTGATCAATTTGGCGGTATCCATCCTGAGCGGAGGTACCCACACATCACAGTCCCGGTACAGGTCGTAGGGAAACTGGATGAACGCTTTCCTGTCCTTGCGGGATGAAACCGGATTGATGCGGACAGAAGTTGAAAGGGAATCAGGTACGCTCACACCGAATACCAGAGGGCACGTGTCTCGTGAATGACGTGCGTCGGCAAACAGCACGGTGCTGCCGACGATGGCATCCGCAAGTTACGCAGCAGTACCGTTGGGAGTGATGATGCCGTGCTTCAATCCGACCTTGCGGAATGCTTCAAGGATGAAGTCCAGATCATCATTGGTATGCGTTGCCATGTAGGACGTGCGCAAGAGGGACTGACCTTGCGGGACGGCCGGCGGAATGACGGCATTCACGAATACCCCTTCATCCAGCAGGTCATGCCACATTTCCAGACAGGTGCGCATGGTCGTGGCAACCACTGGAATGATCGGCGCCTGGCTTTTCAGGACATCGAAGCCGAGCGCCTTGAAGCCATCGCGCATGTAGTCGGAAATCTCCCACAAACGGTCGAGTCGTTCGGGCTCCTGGATCAGGATCTCGAGGCACTTCAGGACAGTGGCAATGGCCGATGGCGGCATCGAAGCGCTGAAGATATGCGCCGAGGCCGTGTGGCGGATGTACTCGATGACCTTCTTGTCACCGACGACGAATCCTCCAAGGGAGGCAAAACTCTTGGAGAATGTCCCGGTGGTCAGATGCACCCGATCTCCGAGACCGAAATGCGCCGCACTGCCGCGTCCACCCGGGCCAATCACACCCACGGCATGGGCATCGTCCAGCATGAGGGCCGCTCCGAACTCCTCGGCAAGGGCCACGAGTTCGGGCACCTTGGCAATGGCACCGCTCATGGAGAAAACGCCGTCCGTCACGATGAACTTTCCGGCATCCGGATTCTCGATGGAGGCTTTCTCAAGGAGACGACGCAGGTGGGCCATGTCATCGTGCTTGAACCGGACCGTATCCGCCATGGATACCTTCGTGCCGGCAACGATGCAAGCGTGGTTGTCCTTGTCGGAGAATACGATGTCGCCTTTGCGGGCCAGGGACTCGATGACGCCCTGGTTGGTCATGTAGCCCGTGGAGAACAGCACGCAGGCTTCGGCGCCCATGAACTCGGCAAGGCGTTCTTCGAGCTGGATATGCAGGTCGAGCGTTCCATTCAGGAAGCGCGAGCCCGTGCATCCTGAGCCATACTGTTCAATGGCTTCTTCGGCTGCTTTTTTGACCCGGGGATCCGAAAGGAGCCCCAGGTAATTGTTGGAGCCGGCCATGATGATCTCCCGTCCCTGCATGATGGCTCGGGTGCCATCATTCTTTTCGATGGGGCGGAAGTAGGGATACAGATCCGCTTCCTTGACCTGGGCAAACAATCCTTCTTCAGCGAAGAACCGATCACATTTGTCAAAAAGTGCGGGCTGCGCGGTTGCGACCGGGACCCGTGGGGAGCCGGCCGACTTGGTGTACCTGTCAGACATAATGCGAAGACCCGATTTCAGAGCATCGGTTTGGGCGTCGATGGGCATCGTGACCAAAGCGTATGGTTATGGTTGGTCGAAAGACACCTGCCGTTACAGTTGCCCTGGCAACCGTCGCGGCAAAAAGCCTTTCTTGAGCCCGGATGACCGAAACGCCTGCGAATGGACTTGCCCCAAACGGGTTCCGGCGGTTTGCTGTAGGGCAAAACCGCCTCACTCGGACAAACCGAGTTGGAATCGAGCTGACAGGCGGAAACCGCCCGCTGTCGGAGTTGCCTGAAAACTCAGGTCTTCTCCGACGTCAAAATCGAGTAAGTGCGCACTTACAAAAGCGTCCAGCATGGCCAGACCATACACTAAGCCGACGCCAACGAACGAAAGGTCACGCGATCGGCGAAAAATATTTCGCTGGGTGTTCAGGGGACGGGAGGAAATGGCACCATACTCTGCTGCAATCTTCTCGTAGGAGTCCAGGAAGCCGATTTTTGGATTCTCGTCGGCTCCGCCGGAATCCACCAATTCCTGCCATGCCTTGTACTGATACGCCTCCCGGTACAGGACATAGTCATCGTGACTGGAAGCGGCGCGATAAATCAGGAACCCCATGGCGCCGTAGATGAACGGCAGCTTGATGTACTGCTTGTTGTAGATCTGACCCCAGCCGGGTACGGCGGCGCTGCGCCACAATGCTCCCTGAGGAGAATGCATGGTTTTCGGTGGGACAAACGTGCTGTCACCCTGTACCAGCTGGGCACTCGCCTCACGGGTGGGGGTACCGGTCATCATCAGGGCCAGCAGCAGCCCGAAAGCAGCACATCGTCGGATCCTGGGAGCGCCGGTCATGGGACTCAGCTTTCGAGATACTCGAGGATGCGCTCCAGGTCCTCGTCGGAGTAGTACTCGATCTCGATGCGTCCTCCTTTGTCTTCTCCGCCCGGCCTGATCTGGACCTTGGTCCCGAGCGCGCGGCGCATCCGGTCGGCAATGGCACCCATCTCGGCCGACACCGCCTGGTCTGCCCGTTTCCTGGACGATGATTTCGGCTTGGAGGCCGGCTTGAGAAGCTGGCGAACTTTCTGTTCGACCTCCCTCACCGACATGTCGGAGGCCGCAATTTCATCCATCAGGGAACGCTGGAGTGCTTCGTCCTCGAGAGGAAGCAGTGCCCGGGCGTGGCCGGAAGTCAGGATACCATCACGCAGCCCCGCCTGGATGAGCGGAGGCAGATTCAGAAGGCGCAGGAAGTTGGCAATCGTGGAGCGATTCTTTCCCACCTTGGTGGCCACCTGTTCCTGGGTCAGATCGCACTCGTCGATCAGTCGCTGATAGCCGAGTGCCACTTCAATGGGGTTCAGCTGTTCACGCTGTACGTTTTCGACGATGGCCATTTCCAACATGGCCTCGCTGTCTGCTTCCCGGACGAAGGCCGGCACCGTACTGAGTCCGGCAGCCTTGGCCGCCTTGAGACGACGCTCTCCGGAAATCAGCTCATACCGCTCATTCCCCGTCTTGCGAACTGTAATGGGCTGGATGATGCCCAGTTGACGAATCGAGTTGGACAGATCCTCCAGCGCCGTCGTGTCGAAGTGGGTTCGCGGCTGGTACGGGTTGGGCGACACGGTCTCGACATCAACTTCCGTGATCGTTCCGGCCGAGCGGATCCGTTCGTCGAAGTTGTAGAGCTTCGTGTTCTCGATTCCAGACGGTTTCGACTGGCTTTCCTCCGAATCCGGAAGAAGGGCACCCAGACCGCGTCCAAGGGCTGATTTCTGCTTGCTCATTCGTGTCCCTCACGCTCCCCGGAGGCAGCGGTTTCTTCTGCACTTTCGAATACGTGACGATTGGCACGCAGGATTTCACGCGCCAGACCGATGTAATTCCTCGAGCCGGTGCTGGTGGCATCGTAGAGGAGGACCGGGCGTCCGAAACTGGGCGCCTCTGACAGGCGGACGTTTCGTTGAACGATCGTGTTGAACACTTTCTCCCCGAAATACCGACGCACCTCGCCGGCCACCTGATTGGCCAGCCGCAGACGGGTATCGAACATGGTCAGGACAACGCCCTCGATTTCCAGCGGAGGATTCAGGTGTTGGCGTACCAGTTTGATGGTGTTGAGCAGCTGTCCAAGTCCCTCCAACGCGAAGTACTCCGCCTGGACGGGAATGATGACCGAGTTGGACGCGGTCAATGCGTTCAGGGTGAGCAAGCCCAGCGACGGAGGACAATCGATGATGATGAAGTCGTATCGGTCCCTGACGGGTGCCAGTGCGCGGGCCAGCATGCGCTCCCGGTCCGGCACCTCCACCATTTCAATTTCAGCACCCACCAGATTGATATGGGAGGGGACAAGGGAGAGATAGGGCGATTCCGTTTCCACGATGGCCTCGTCAGCCGAGATGGAGCCGATCAGGATTTCATAGGACGATCCTTCCACGCTGCGCGGATCCACGCCCACTCCAGAGGTGCCGTTGGCCTGCGGGTCGAAGTCCACGAGCAAGGTGGGGTGCTCCATGGCAGCCAGGGAGGCAGCAAGATTCACCGCGGTTGTGGTCTTTCCCACACCACCCTTCTGGTTGGCTACAGCGATGATTTTACCCATATCGGCTCTGGACCGGATTTGCATTCGTTCAGCCCGTCAATCTATGAAGGCCACTTCCGTGCGTCCACCGAAGAAGCCTTGCGGGACGGGTGAGTTATCCACGAAATGTCCGCCGCAGGATCGTGCCGCACCGAGCGGGATCGTAACGGATGTCAGCGTGTACGTGGCATCATGGCTCGTCGAATCGTCATCGCCCCCGAACAGTTTCCCGTCCAGGACCCGGACGGGCTGGATTTGCGGAGCGAACTGAATGAGCGACAGTATGAGGCCGCCACCTGGGGAGCCGGAGCCGTTCTGGTGGTTGCCGGAGCCGGTACCGGCAAGACCCGGACCCTGGTGCATCGGGTGGCCTGGCTGGTGGGACATGGTGTGGCACCGGAGCAAATCGTTCTCCTCACCTTTACCCGCCGGGCCGCACAGCAGATGCTGACGAGGGCTGCCAGTCTCCTGGACGGTCGATGTTCACGGGTTCGAGGGGGCACCTTCCACGCTTTCTGCCTGACCATCCTGAAACAATATGCCCCGAAACTGGGCTACCGGGACGGATTCACGGTCCTTGATGCGCAGGATTCAAGCGACGTGATCGATCTGCTGCGCGGCCCCGTTGCAGCCCGATTCAAGGACAAGCGGTTTCCCAAGAAGCGGACCATTGCGTCGGTATTCTCATCGGTCCGGAACACGGGCCGTTCCATCGGCGACGTGCTCGAATCAGGCTATCCACATTTCCTGGAGTTCTCCGATGCGCTCGACAGCCTCTTCGAGCAGTACACCCAGTACAAGAAGGAGCAGGGCCTGATGGACTACGATGACCTGCTCATCCTGACCCTGAAGCTGTTCCAGCAGGATGCCGCCTTGCTCAGGGAAGTGGCGAACCGATGCAGATATGTTCTGGTCGATGAATATCAGGATACCAACCGCGCCCAGGCGCTCCTGGTGAAGGCTCTTTCCAGCGTCCATGGAAACGTCATGGTCGTCGGGGATGATGCCCAGAGCATCTATCGCTTCCGCGGTGCGGACATGGGCAACATCCTGCGTTTCCCGGAGGAGTACGCCGGCGCTTCGGTCATCAAACTCGAACACAACTACCGGTCCACGCAGTCCATCCTGGATCTGGCCAATGATGTCCTCACGCGGGCCAGACGTCGGTTCGACAAACGCTTGTTCACCGAGCGGGGCAAGGGCGACCTGCCCGGGCTCGTCCCGGCACCGGACGATCGGTTCGAAAGCCGTTTCGTCAGCCAGATGATCCTGGCGCTCCGTGAACAGGGGGAGCCCTTGCATCGCATGGCGGTCCTGTTCCGCAGCGGGTACAATTCGTATGACCTGGAAGTGGAGCTCAACCGCAAGGGCATTCCATTCGTGAAGTACGGGGGCCTGAAACTGGCCGAGGCTGCCCACATCAAGGATGTGATTGCGCACCTCAAAGTGCTGGAGAATCCCAGGGATGTCGTGGCCTGGAACCGGGTGCTGCAACTCATGGAGGGCATCGGTCCCAAGACGTCGGGGCGGATCATCGAATGGATCCAGAGCCGCGAACAGGCTCGCTACAGCGTGGAGGGTGGGCCGTTTTCGAAGGCCTACCTGGCTTCCCTGAATCGTCTGTTTGGTGTGCTCCGGTCCCTGCAGGGTGAAAAGGTGGGGCTTGGAGAACAGCTCGAAGCCATCATGGAGTACTATGCACCCATCCTGCGAAGTGCATACTCGGAGGACTACCCCAAACGGGAAACCGACCTGGAACATCTCGTGAGTGTGGCGGCCCGTTTCAAGGACAGGGCCTCCTTCCTGGACTCGCTCGCCCTGGATCCCATCGAACTCACGGCCGTGGATGTGGAGGAGGAAGAAAAAGACGAGCCGCCCCTCGTCCTTTCCACCATCCATTCTGCAAAAGGGCTGGAATTCAAATCGGTATTCGTGATCCAGGCGCTCGACGGGGTGTTGCCTTCGTCCTATTCGGTGGGAGACGAGGAGGCGATGGACGAGGAGTTGCGACTCCTGTATGTGGCCATCACCCGGGCCGAGGATCGCCTTTTCATATCCTATCCCATGGTCCAGTTCCGACGGTATGAGGGGCAATACTTCACCAAGCCGAGCCGATTCCTTGAGGGACTGCCCGAATCCATACTGGAGCCGTGCACCCTCGTCGAGGCCTCTCCTACCGACAGCGGGTCCCTGGGATTTCCTTCCGAGGCAGGTCTCGTGGGGGCTGGAGGAACCGCTGCGTTGCCTGCTTCATCGAACCATCCCCCGGATGAAGCGTCCGAGGGAGCGGACGATCTTCCTTTCTGACCCCTCATGGAGCGTTTCGATTACCATCCCAGGGCCACTGTGGCCGTGCCAGAGATCCCCGGTTTGACCATTCGGGAGATCGACATGGACAGGATTGCGGCCATTCGTGACATGAACCGCATCATCTTCAAGGAAGAGCGGATCATCAACACGTTTGAACGGGACGATCTGCTCATGCTGGAAGCGCGAGTGGATGGAGAGCCCGTAGGCTTCAAGATCGGCTATCGCGAGAACCGCCACACGTTCTACAGCGCAAAGGGAGGTGTGATGCCGGGATTCCGGCGGAAGGGAATCGCCGTAGCGCTTCTCGGAGAGATGATGCGTGTCGTGGCCGAACGGGGTTACCGAAGGTTGTCATTCGATACCTTTCCGAATCTCCATCCGGGCATGACCATCCTCGCGCTGGACCAGGGCTTCCAACTGACCAAGTCGGATTTCAACAGCGCCTACAAGGAATACCGGTTGCGATTCGAGAAGCGCGTGGTGAAATCCGACGACTCCTGAGTGGCAAAGAGGCTCGGCCGGGAAGGATCAGAACAGGGCGTAGATGAAGGGTGCGAGCGCTGAACCCTGTGCCAGTACGATGACCAGGCTGAGGAGAAGCAGTACGACCAGGATGGGCGCAAGCCAGAACTTCTTGCGCACCTTCAGAAACTGCCAGAATTCGCCGAGGACGCTGAGTTTGCCCATGATGCATCAGGTAGGTGGAGCGACGTGGCAGAAATAGGGAAAACCGGGGCTTTGTTCCGTCTCTTTGCAGACTTGTGGAAGAAAAGCCGCGGGACCGGTCATGCTGCAACACGCACTCCGCCTTTTCGTAACCCGCCTCGATACCATCACCCAACGTGGATTCCGTGCGCCGGTTCATCTTCGAGTTTTTCGAGTCCATCCTGATTGCCATCCGGGCAGTCTGGTCCAACAAGATGCGGGCCGTGTTGACCACGCTCGGCATCATCATCGGTATCGTGTCCGTAACGGGCATGGCCACGGTCACCAACGGGATCGAGCAAGGGTTCGAGAACGACATCGCCTCCCTGGGTACCGATGTGGTCTATATCGAGAAGTGGCCCTGGGTGCGCGGCCCCGGTACCAAATGGTGGGAATTCATCAACCGGCCCAACATCACGGAAGATCTGGCCGAAGATCTGAACGCGCGCTCCCGCATGGTGCAGGCGGCGACTTCCGTCGTCAGTACGGCGCGCTCCCTGAAAACGGAACACCAATCCATCTCTTCCGCGCGCATCATGGGTGTGCAGGCCAACTACGGCGATGTCCACGTCGTGGATCTGGCTGAGGGATACTTCATCACACCCTTCGATGACCAAGGGGCCCGCAACGTGGTTGTCATCGGGTCCGGTATCGCTGATGAACTCTTTCCGTTTGGCAATCCGGTCGGGAAAGAGCTCAAGATTTCGGGCAACAAGTTCCGGGTGATTGCCGTGATGACCCGCCAGGGACAGGGTGCGGAGGGCAGTTCTTCCGAGGACTGGACGGTCCAGATTCCCTTCAACACGTTCAAGAAATATTTCGGTACGCGGTGGCGGGACGTGAGTGTCCGGGCCAAAGTGATTGGCGGCGTGGCCCTGGCTGATGCAAAGGATGAAATCCGCGGCGTGGCGCGCCTCTCGCGCGGTTTGACCGTCGGGGAAGAGGATGATTTCGAGATCAACGAGCAGGAGACGATGCGCGCCACGATCGAACCGATCAAGAATGCCATTTTCGGCATCGGAATCGGCTTGACGGCGCTGGCCCTCCTGGTCGGCGGCATCGGTGTCATGAACATCATGTTCGTGACCGTTCGCGAACGCACCCGTGAGATCGGGGTGCGCAAGGCGGTAGGCGCCAGGCGCATTTCCATCCTGATGCAATTTTTGGTAGAAGCGGTCGTCATCTGCATGGTGGGCGGCCTGATCGGAGTGGGGCTGGCCTTCCCGCTGTCCATGCTGATCGGCATGGTCCTTCCCGCGAGCCTGGATCTGGGCACGGTAGCCATGGCCTTTTTCATCTGTGTAGCCATCGGCACCGTATTCGGACTGGCTCCGGCATGGTCGGCGGCGAAAGCACCTCCCATCGAAGCACTCCGTTACGAATAACATGGGCATTTTCGAAGCAGCCCGCATGTCCATCGAGGCATTGCGGGGTCACAAGGTCCGCTCGGCGCTTACCCTCCTGGGAATGGTGATCGGTGTGTTTGCCATCATCGTTTCCGTGACGGCTGTGCAGGTCATCGATGTCTACTTCAAGGACCGACTCCAATTCCTGGGGTCGTCCACCTTCTCCATCTCCCGTACGCCCATGATCCAGACGGGCAACACGGACCGGAGCGTGCGAAACCGTCCGAACATCACCTTTGATCAGGTGGAGCGGCTCTCCGATGCCCTGACCTTGCCCGTGACGGTCAGTGTCCTCGAGGATTTTTCGCTGGGCAAGGTGGTCTACAAGGATCGGGAGACAGAACCCAACATCATCGTTATGGGTGTCGACGAGCACATGCTCGGCAACTACTCGTACGAATTGGACTACGGCCGATTCTTTACCAGCGATGACGTGCAGTATGCGCGCCCCAACTGCGTTCTCGGATCGGACATAGCAGAAGAAATCTTCGAGACCGAGAATGCCATCGGCAAGGTGGTTCGGGCCGCCGGCATGCGATGCGAGGTGATCGGTGTGCTGAAGAGCAAGGGGGCCTTCCTGGGATTCTCGCAGGACAACCGCATCTACATTCCGGTCACCCGCGGCTTTACCGTCTTTGGAGGCACCAACCGCAACATCGCCAACATTTCGGTGCGGGTAAACGATCCGGTGCTGATCAATGCCGCCAAGGAAGAGGCGACGGGCAAGATGCGCGTCATCCGCAAGGTGGAACCGGGTCAGGACAACAACTTCGAGATTTCGACCAACGATTCCATGCAGGCCATTTTCGAGGCCTTCACGGGTACATTGACGGCGGGCGGAGCCGGCATTGGATTGATTTCGCTCCTGGCTGCCGGTATCGGCATCATGAACATCATGCTCGTGTCGGTCACGGAGCGGACCCGGGAAATCGGCATTCGGAAGAGTATCGGTGCCCGGCGCAAGGACATCATGCGGCAATTCCTGCTCGAGGCATTTTTCCTCTGCCAGATCGGTGGCCTGATCGGCATCGGTCTGGGCGCACTCGTCGGGAACGGGGTGGCCATCTACTTTGACATTTCCGGTACCTTCCCGACCAACTGGGCCATTGGCGCTGTCGTCATGGTGACGGGCATCGCACTCGTGTTCGGCGGCTACCCGGCCTACAAAGCCGCGCGCCTGAATCCGATCGACTCACTGCGGTTCGAATAGGATCCTGAGGGCACTCCGTTTTTGCACGGCCCGTTCGCCCGGCAAGGTCACGCGTGTTAGATTGCGGGCCCGCCCGTTCATCCGCCCCCATCCGAATCTCCATGTCTGATCTGCAGGCCGCGGCAAAAAAAGCCGTTGGTGAACACGTTGCCTCGATGATTTCAACCGGCATGACCCTGGGTGTCGGAACCGGTTCAACCGCCGCCATGGCCATCGAGGCATTGGGTCGGCGCATCAAGGAAGAAGGCCTGGAGGTCCGGGGTGTGGCCACCTCGTTTGCAGCGGAGCGCCTCTCCCGTCAGCACGGCATCCAGCTGTCGACCCTCGACGAGACCCCTGATCTGGACCTTGCCTTTGACGGGGCGGACGAAGTGGACCCCGGGTTCATCCTCATCAAGGGACGGGGTGCAGCACAGACCCGGGAGAAAATCGTGGCTTCCCGTGCCAGCCAGTTCGTCGTGCTGGTGGACGAGAGCAAGATCGTGGATGAACTCGGACACCGGATGCCGCTGCCGGTTGAGGTCGTTCCCATGGCGGTGACACCGGTCATGCAGGTCCTGCACTCGTTGGGTGCCAAGGCAGAGATCCGGATGGGCGTCAAGAAGGACGGCCCCGTGGTTTCCGATCAGGGCATGTGGATCCTGGATGCCATGTTCGAAGGCATTACCAATCCCGACCACGTCAACGATGTGCTGCTCAAGACGCCGGGAGTGGTCGATCACGGCCTTTTCATTGGTCTGGCAACCCAGGTCCTGGTCGGGCGATCGGACGGAACGGTCCAGGTGCTGGATCGACCGGCAGGCTGAACCTCGGTCTCCATCCCGCGGAAAACGGGCCGCCAGTTCTGATCAAAAGAGCAGGCTTATCATGTGCTCGAGGCTCTTCAGGCCGACACACTCCAGCTTCTTCGGGGTGCTCTTCTTGTCAAGCCCTTTACCGGGCACGTAGGCCTGCGTGAATCCGAGTCTTGACGTTTCGACCAGCCGCGATTCCAGTTGGGATACGGCACGAACCTCCCCGCCCAGCCCGACTTCGCCCGTAATCATGGCTTGCGATGGCAGAGGAATATCCCGCCAGGACGAAGCCACCGCAGCAGCAATGGCGAGGTCCGCGGCTGGCTCCGTGAGTCGCAGGCCGCCGGTTACGTTGACGAACACATCGCAGGTAGACAGTGGCATGCCGGCCCGTTTTTCCAGGACAGCCAACAGCATCTGTAACCGGCGGCCGTCAAACCCGCTGGCCGTTCGCTGCGGGTTGGAATAGGAGGTCGGTGTGACCAAAGCCTGGATTTCCGCCAGCATGGGGCGGGAGCCTTCCAGCGAACACACCACCGCAGAGCCCGGCGACAGCAGGTTCCGGTCTGAAAGGAACAGCTCACTGGGATTGTCCACGGGTGTCAGCCCGCGCGACTCCATCTCGAAAACACCGATCTCGTTGGTCGATCCGAATCGGTTCTTTACCGCGCGCAGGATGCGGAATACGTGATGCCGGTCGCCTTCCAGGTACAGGACCGTATCCACCATGTGTTCCAGCACGCGTGGGCCGGCAATGGTGCCGGACTTCGTGACGTGGCCGACGATGAACGTGGCCGTCCCGGATGCCTTGGCCATCTGGATCAGCGCCGCAGCGCTTTCACGAACCTGGGTCACCGAGCCGGGGGCGCTGGACAGGTCCGATCGGAACACGGTCTGGATGGAGTCGATGACCAGGACGGAAGGCTCTTCGTCCTGGACGCAACGGATGATGGATTCGACATCCGTTTCGGCCAGCAGCAGGAAGTTCTCGGAGGAAACCCCCATGCGTTCGGCGCGCATCTTGACCTGGGAGGGGGACTCCTCCCCGGTCACGTACAGAAGTTTGACGGACTCCAGCAGCGTGGCGAGTTCGGTCATCAGGGTGGACTTGCCGATACCCGGATCGCCTGCAATCAGGACCACGGATCCCTCCACAATGCCACCGCCCAGTACGCGGTCCAGTTCGGCATTTCCCGTATTGATGCGTGATTCGGCCCCGCTCTTGACCTCGGACAGTTTAAGGGGCTTCGGACTCACCCCCGAACCACCCCGGACGATTCCGGGCTTGTGATTGCCGGATGCCGTCCGTTCTTCCACGAGGGAATTCCACGCACCGCATGCCGGACACTGTCCCAGCCATTTCGGGGATTCGTTTCCGCAGTCCTGACAGAAAAAGATGGATTTGGTCTTTGCCATGATCTGAATATAGCGCGGGGGTGTGACAGCCTGCTGACACGTGAGCGGGGACAATGTGACTTCGAAGCCGACCGGGGCGGCCCACCGGGGGTACGGGCGGGTTCAGGGTACCCTGTGACGAATCCGTGCAGAACGCCATCGAATCCCCTGCGATCCGTACTTTCTGAACGGTCCGGCTTGCGGGTTCGAGGCTCGGACCACCTCCGGATAGACGGCATCTCCCATCACTCCATCAGGCGCGTGGTCAAACCGACCCTCGACATCGTCACCAACCCCGTTGCCGCCTTCGGACGCTACAGCCGTTTGCTGTTCCACGCATTCGGGGCCATTACGGAGGTGTCGAGCTATCGTGCCAACCTGTGGCGGCACATGGTCAAGGTCGGAGTGGACTCCCTGCCCATTGTCATTCTGGCCGCGACATTTTCCGGGGCCGTCAGCACGGTCCAGACGTCGTATCAGCTGGTTTCTCCCCTCATTCCCCGCAGCATCATCGGTGCCATCGTCACCTCGTCAATGGTCCTTGAGCTGGGTGCCGTCGTGACCGGATTCATCCTGGCCGGACGGGTGGGCGCCCGGATTGCCGCTGAATTGGGGACGATGCGTGTGACCGAACAGATAGATGCCCTTGAAACCATGGGGCTGAATTCCATCGGGTACCTTATCGTGCCTCGCGTTCTGGCCGGGATCGTCATGTTTCCCATCCTGTACATAGCAGCCTGCTTCTTCGGAGTCGGAGGGGGTATGATAATCGGGGACATCGGGGGATTCGTGCCCATGGAAGAATTCCTCTACGGTGCCCGAGAGTATTTCCAGCCGTTCGACCCCATTTTTGGAGTGATCAAGTCGCTGGTGTTCGGTTTCCTGATCACATCCATATCCTGTTTCAAGGGATACTATACGAAAGGTGGTGCCGAGGGGGTGGGCCGGGCGACAACCCAGGCTGCCGTCGCCAGTTGTGTATTCCTGTTGCTGGCAGACCTTGTGCTGGCAGCCACCCTGCTCTGATTCCATCCATCGCCCTGCATGATCAGCGTTTCCAACATCAACAAGAGTTTCGGCGACAAGCACGTCCTGAAGGATGTGTCGGTGGATATCCCGGAGGGGGAAACCATCGCCATCATCGGGCGGTCCGGTTCCGGAAAGAGCGTCCTGATGAAGCACCTGATCGGGCTCATGCAACCCGACTCAGGGACCATCACCGTGGATGGTATTGACATCAACGCCATTTCGTATGCCGAACTCAGGAAAGTCCGGCGGCATTTCGGGGTGCTCTTCCAGGGGGGCGCACTGTTCGATTCCATGAACTCGTTCGAGAACGTGGCCTTTCCCTTGAGAACGTTCACGGACATGAGCGATGCGGATATCGCCAAGGTCGTGAAAGAGTGTCTGGCGATGGTCGAGCTGGAGGACGTGGGTGCGAAACTGCCCTCCGAACTGTCCGGCGGCATGCAGAAGCGCGTGGCGCTGGCGCGGGCCGTGGCCTTGCAGCCGCGCTACATCATCTACGACGAACCCACTTCGGGCCTGGACCCCGAGACGTCGAACACGATTGACGAATTGATCCGCAATCTGGCGGATCGACTCAACGTCACCAGCATTGTTGTTACGCACGACATGCATTCGGTACTGAATATTGCCGATCGGGCGGCCTTCATCTACGAAGGACGCATGCACTGGACGGGTACGATCCACGAACTGCATCACAGCGATGATCAGATCCTGAAGGCCTTCGTGACGGCAAACGAATACAAGATCGGTCCATCCTGACCTCCATCAACCATCCTGAAGCCACGTGAAGTTTTCCAACGAGATCAAGGTCGGTCTGACCATCATCGTTGCCACGGTGATTTTCATTCTGGGCGTCCGCTTTTTCGAGGACCTGCCCCTCTTTGATTCCACCTACGACCTGGTAGCGGAATTCGACCATGCCGGCGGTCTGATCGGAGGCAATATCGTCCGGGTCAACGGTGTGTCCGTCGGGTCCGTGAACGCGGTCTACATCAACGAGACGTCGGGCAAGGTCATGGTGGAATTCCATGTAGACCCGAAGATTCCGGTCACGGAGGGCACGTACGCCACCATTGGAGGCTTTGATGCCCTGGGTGTCGTGCGGATGGAACTGGTACTGGGTCCGGCGTCGGCCGCGCGGATTCCGGAAGGGGGCATGGTGGCCAGCCGGCCAACCGCCGACTTGATGGCTGACGTGACCGAAAGGGCTCCAGCCATGCTCGACAAGACCGAGAGCGTCCTGGATGAACTGGATGCGGTCCTGGCCGAAGCCAGTACCATGCTGGCCACGCCGGAATCGGATTTCCGCCAGACCCTGGCCGCTGCCAAGGGCAGCATGAACGAGATCGAGGACCTGCTGGCATCCGAGCGCAACCGGATTGCGCGTATCCTTGCCAATGCGGACTCCGTTACCGCCGATCTGGATGCAGCGCTTGGTCAGGACGGGGAAGCGGTCGCGTCCTTGATGGAGCAGATGGAGGAGACGCTGGCCACACTCAACGAGGACCTCGAGCGGTTCCAGGCAACCAACGAGCAACTGGACGAGTTGCTGCGCAAGTTGAATGAAGGCGAAGGGACCCTCGGCATGCTGATCAATGATCCGGCCATGTACCACCGGATGGATTCCACGTTGACAGGATTGAATGCCTTGATCGCAGATTTCCAGGTCAACCCGGGCCGGTACCTCAAGGAAATGAAACTTGTAGACCTTTTCTGATATGCCCACCTACGACGACGCGTTGACCCTTTTCCACGAGTGGACCAAGTCGGACAGCCTGCGCCGGCACGCCTACGCTGTCGAAGCAGCCATGGGCTTCTACGCCCGCAAGTACGGCGAAGATGAATCCCTGTGGCGCATGACGGGGCTGCTGCACGACATGGATTACGAAAAGCACCAGACGCTTGACGAGCATCCGTACGTCGGAGTCGGAGTATTGCGGGAGGCTGGCTATCCGGAAGAGGTCCTGGATGCCATCATGGGCCATGCACCCCATACCGGGACATCCCGTGAGTCGCTTCTGGCAAAGACACTCTTTGCCGTGGATGAACTGGCGGGCTTCATTACGGCAGTGGCCTACGTCCGGCCCACGGGGCTGGAAGGGATGAAGCCCAAGTCGGTGACCAAGAAGCTGAAGGACAAGGCGTTTGCCGCAGCCGTGAGCCGGGAGGACATCCGGGAAGGGGCGGAAGATCTGGGCATCGAGTTGTCCGAACACATTGCCAATGTCATTTCGGGCATGCAGGCCGATGCAACCCGTCTGGGCTTTTCTGCGTCCGAATAGGGCCATTCAGACTGCCAATCCAGCCGCTTGACGGAAGACGTACCACATCGGACCCCTGACGACGACTCCATGCCGGACACTCAGCCAGCAGCGGAGCAAGAACCTGCGGACGACGCTGTGCAGCGTTCCGGCGTTACCGTGGCCGAGGCCCGGGAGGTAACGAAGGCACGTGCAGCCGATTTCCGGCATCTGGTGGGCACGTACATCCGGCGCCACCTGCCTCAGGGATCGGAAGAATCCTCTGCCCGGCACGAACCACCCCGCGTGACGGGCAGTCATGCCCGGCTCCTGCCGCTGCTTCAGGTCATCCCGTGGGGATTGATGATCATGTTCGGCGCCTCGTTCCTGTGGGATTTCCCCGGGATGGAGTTGGCCGTTCTCGGACAGGTGTTTCCGCTCGAGGGGCTCCTGCGTATCGTGGCGGTGAGCGGCATGATCGGCTTCCTGACCAACTGGGTGGCCATCACGATGCTGTTCAACCCGCGCCATGTCCGCCCCATCTTCGGACAGGGACTCATTCCGGCGCAACGAGAACGGGTCATCTACCGTTTGGCAACGGCCGTCAGCGAGGAGCTGATCAACGAGGAGATCATCAAGCAGAAGATCGAGGAGAACGCCATCATCCCGAAATACCGGGAGCTGGCCTTGTCCGTGGCCAGGGGCGTTCTGGAGGATCCTGAATTCCGAACGGATCTGAAGCGGTTGACCGCAGATTACGTCGAAACCGTACTGACCTCGGACGAGGTCCGCAAACGGATCGTGGATTTCGTGGTGGAGAAGATCGAGGCCTATGTCGGGGAAGGCGTAGGGGGGATGGCTTTGAAGGCCTATCGCTACCTCAATGAGGATGACTTCAAGCGCCGCATCGACCAGGCCGTACACGGCATCCCTACGCAGCTTGACGTGGTACTCGATGAGATGGATGCACTGCTGGACAAGGTGCCCGAGAAGATCGAAGCGCGTGCCGAGGACATCGAGGAATTTGCCACCCGGGTCGTGCTGGGATTCGTTGAGAATCTGGATGTCTACGACATGGTCATGAGCAACATGATGGCCTACGACGAAGGTCGCCTGGAAACGCTGATCAAGAACTCATCGAACGAACAGCTGAACTATATCAAATACCTGGGAGGCCTGCTCGGGGCCGTGGGAGGATTGGTCATCTGGCAGCCGTTGCCTGCACTGGTGGCCTTCGGAGGCGTTGGCGCCATCCTGTTCGGGCTGGATGAGGTCCTGTACCGCCTGCGTCGCGAAGGGAAGGAGCTGCCCGAGTCGACGGACGCCTAGCCGGCCGGCTCCCGATGCTCAGGGGCGGTGAGTTTCTACGGGTCAGGGGTTTCGGCAGGCTCTTCGGCTTTGGATGCCGGAGCATCTCCCCTGGAGAGGGCCAGATCGAAGCAATCCCGACAGCGGGGCTCATAGGCTTCCTTGGCTCCCAGAAGGACCCGGCTGTCACCGCCGACGAGGCGTTGCGAATGGTTGGCCGGATTGCCGCACACCACACAGATGGCATGCAGCTTGGTCACGTATTCTGCGATGGCCATGAGTTGCGGCATCGGCTCGAATGGCTGGCCCAGATAATCCTGATCCAGACCGGCAATGATGACCCGCTTGCCGGACTCGGCCAGTTCACGGCACACATCGACCAGGTCATCTCCGAAGAACTGGGCCTCGTCAATGCCCACCACATCCGAGTCCTGCGCCAGCAGGATGATCTGGGAGGCAGCCGCCACGGCGGTCGATCGCAATGCTGATTCGTCGTGGGAGACCACTTCGTCTTCGGAAAACCGCGTATCCATGGCCGGTTTGAAGATCTCCGTCCGTTGGCGGGCGATGTTGGCACGCCGCACACGCCGGATCAATTCCTCGGTCTTTCCACTGAACATGGATCCACACACGACTTCAATCCAGCCGACTTTGCGGGATGTCTTAAGTACATGGGGTTCAAGCGTCACGGGAGCAGCGCGGTTCGGGATGAACGGAGGTGGTCTTCCGGCTCATTTTGCACGCCGGGGACCGAAGATACGATATGCCCGGATTCCGCCGAAGCCTGCCGGAGCGAAGGGCTCAGATATCTCCGAGACTGGAGGCGGGTACCCAACCTCGGGTGCCGTTGGGAATCTCGATCAGGTCCCAATCCGGCGAAGATGCGCGCACTTCAACGATCAGACCTTCGTGGACTTCAACCACTTCGGTCGCATCGGGACTGGCCTGTTCCCGGAGTACGAGCGTGTCGGAAAGAACGACGGACCGGTCCGGATGCGGAGGCCAGAAGGACGAGGCCAATGCGTGAACGATCAGGATCAGGCCGACGGCAAAGGCTGTGTTGCGGCCGCGACGCCACCATTCGCCGTCCATGTTTGCCACCGTCCTTGCCAACCATGTGCCCACGAATCCGAACCAGCACAACACGCCGACGAGGAAGGCCATCCTGACGGGAATCCATTCCACCAGCCAGGCCTGGGCAGATTGCCAGAAAGGATCAGGCAAGGTTGAAAAACGATCCGCCTGGCGCTGATTGGCGATGGTCAGGGAATGGAGAATCCGGGGATCGCTCTCGTTCAGGGCCCGGGCTTTTTCTAGGTATCGCACGGCCTGTCCCAGGTGATCCAGTCGATAGTGGGCCAAGGCCATGTTGTAGAACAGCCCGTCGGATTCCCAGCCGTTCATTTCCACCGTTTCGAAGGCCCGCAGGGCATCGTGGAATCGACCGTCAATCAGTGCGGCCGTGCCTTCGTCGAATGTCCGGACCGACGCGGCGTCCTGCGCCCGGGCCATCGGGGCGAACGTCAGAAGCACTGCTATGGCGAGGAATCGGATCATTCGCCCAGTTGTTCGTCCAGGTCGGGTATGAGCGCCGACGCATCGTCGAAGGCCTCTTCCTTGTTTTCCGGAGAAAACGATGCCGGGGCAAATCGGCCACGGTCGCACAGGTCCAGAAGAGTCCGGAGACGCCCACGAATGCCTTCCGAAGCACCGCGCTCAGCCAGGAGTGCGTCCAATTGATGGCGGGTCAGTCCCTTCTCTGCAACGTCCAGCCGATTCCCGACAAAGCCGAGCACCGCCCGCTCCACTTCTTCGAAGTAGCCTTTGGTGTCCCCGCCCTGCAGCAATTCCATGGCCTGTTTAAGGTGCTTGCGACTCAGCGGATGGGCGCGGCGTCCGCGTGCCCATCGCGGATCCTTTACCAGGCGATCCTGATGGCGACGCCAGATGCGTGCCCCGCCCATGACGGCCATGGGCGCGAGGAGCAGGGTCCAGACCCACCAGCGGGTGTGCAGGGGCGGCGTCCCCGATCGTTGCCAGGAGACCGATTCAGTAAACAGGGGCGCAAAATCATCCACAGGCATACCGTTGGTGGTAGCCGTGACGGACAGGGGAGATGTGGCCGTTCCCGTGACGGTTACCGGTAGGGGAGACGACGTTGTGGTGCGATAACGGCCGGCATCCGGATCGAACCAGGAAAACTCGATGGGCGGAATCTCGAAGGTGCCGTTGGTCCGCGGAATGAGAATGTAGCGAAAGGTCTTGCTGCCGGAGAGGCGATTGCTGGAGCGATCCAGCAGGGTGGACACGTCGGGGTCATAGACATCGAAGGCGGCAGGGACATTCAGGACAGGAGCATCCATCGTGGCCAGGTTGCCGCGTCCCGTCACGGTGACGGACAATTGCATGGACTCACCCACCTCGAGGGTAGACTTGTCGGGGGTCACCGTCATGGCATACGCCCCCACGGCGCCATTGAAAGAATCGGGGGCGCCGTCCGGCAGGGGACGGGACTCGATGGTGACTTCCGGCGAGGCCAGCTGCACAGGCGAAAACCGGGTCTGCATGGCAAACAGGGAACGGAATGGATCCCGTGAGCCGAACGGCATCATGGCCTCGCTTTCGATCTTGAGCGGATCGACCGTCAGATCCCCTGCCCGGGTCGGAAATACGGCGGCTTTCTTGAGCACGATCGTATTGTAGCGCAGTCCATTCTCGACCATGATGCGGGGAATGGGCCGGGTTTCGACGTCCAGTTCCTCCCGCCAGAACCCTTCCGCATCCCATGAATCCGTCAGCCGGCTTTGTCGGAGCTGGATCCCTTCCCGGAAAAAAAGGCGGTATTCGATGACCACCTGTTCGTTCTGCCAGGCCGTGCGCTGGGTCGGGACGGCCCGGATGAACAGATCGGTTTCGTCCGGCTCAGGTGCGGGCTCCGTGGCCGGCGGGTCGAAAGGCGAACGCAAGGCCTGGAACGGGTCCACAGCACGGGAGCGGGCCGGCCGCTGGTCTTGCGGGACGACCTGCACCTGAATGGGCTGGGTATGATATTCGCGATCCCCGACGGTTATGGTCGTGGCTCCGATTCGGGCCGTGCCCTGGGCCGTGGGGCGGAAGGACCACGAGTAGCCGAAACTGCGGCTCATCTGGCCATTGACGATGGACACGCTCTGCTGTGTCCTGGGAATGGTCTGCAGCAGGACCAGACCTTCCGCTTCCGGCGGTTGGGGCATCTGCACGTTGCTGCCATCCGAGCCGTCCACCGTAATGGTGAAGCTGACACTTTCCTCGGTTCCGATGGTGGTGGCGTCCACGGAGGCGTGGACATCCACCTGAGCCCGGGCCGACACCGGCGCAAGCAGCAGGAATCCGAGGAAGAGCGCCAGAAGGCTTCCCGTTCCCCGTTCATGATGATGGAGGATGGATCCGCGTGTCATTACCAGTCTTTCTCGACCCGACGAGGCCGGGTTTTCATTTTCTGCACTTGTCGAAGCAGTTGCTCCTCTTCGTTTTCCAGGGCCTGCAGGATGCGCTGGGCTTCTTCCTCACTCAACTGCGTCGGGTCTTCCCTTTCCTGTTGCTCTTGCTCTTGCTCTTGCTGCTGATCCTGTTGCTCGCCGGGGTCGTCGGAGTTCTGCTGTTGTTGCTGATCCTGATCCTGCTGGCTCTGCTCGTCCTGTTCGCCCTCCTGATCCTGTTGATCCTGGTTTTCCTGATTCTCCTGGTTCTGGTCCTGCTGGTCCTGCTGCTGTTGGTCCTGTTGTTGCTGCTGTTCCAGCCTGCGCTTCACGAACTCGTAGTTGAACTTGGCATCCGCATTGGAAGGGTCGTTGAGCAACGCACGACGGTAATGCTCCAGGGATTGCTCGAGCTGTTCCGCCTGGAAGGCAGCATTGCCGGCGTTGTAACTGGCGCGGACCAGGTCTTCCGGCGCCAGGGCCATGGATGCCGCGCTGCTGAAGGCAGTCCCTGCCTGCTCCATGTCTCCAGTGCGGTAGAGAGCGGCTCCCAGATTGTTGAGCAGACCCGAGTGGACGGCACCCGGACCACTGTCCTGGACGGCAATGATGCCTTCCCTGTACGCCGCAACAGCATCTTCGTATTGCTCCTGCACGTACAGCGCATTCCCCTGACGGCCCTTCTTCTTGCCGTCTCCCGGGCCGAAAAGCAGGACGGCCATCACGATGATCAGTACCTGTTTCATGGGGAGGAGAGGGATGAGGTGAATCGGTTCGAGCCATCGGGACGGATACGCTCGGGTATCATCCACTCGACAATGAGCAACAGCAATCCGAGGAGCAGGGGCCATTGGAAGCGTTCTTCGTACTCCTCGAACTCCTCCTGCCCGAATGTGGTCTGGTCCAGTTGGTCCAGGGCGCTCGTGATGCGCGGCAGGGAACTGGACGTGCGTGCAATCCGGAAATAGCTGCCTTCGCGGGCCAGGTCCTGGAGAACGGCTTCTTCGAGGCGGGTCGTTACGACGGCTCCCGTCCGATCCTTTTTCCAGTCGACACGACGACCATTGCGGTATACGGGAATCGGGGCTCCGTCGGTTTCTCCAACGCCTGCCGCGTAGACCACAACGCCTTCTTCGCGGGCGTCCTGCAGAATGGTTTCGAGGTCGGCAATGTGGTTTTCTCCGTCCGATACGAAGAGGATGGCACGGGTGCGGGCCTCGTCATCAGGCGTCCCGGTGGGTGCTTTGAAGGCCTGCAGGGCCATCTGCAGGGCGGCGCCGAAATCCGTGCCCGGCGTGGGGATGAGGGAAGGGTCAGCGACATCCAGGAATAGACGCAGGGCACCATAGTCCGTTGTCAGGGGGCACTGGATGAATGCATCGCCGGCGAAGGTGACCAGTGCAATCCGGTCCCCATCCATGTCACCGATCAGATTCTTGATTTCGTTCCGCGCCCGATCCAGTCGATTCGGGGCGACATCCTCGGCCATCATCGATGCCGATACATCCAGGGCGATGACGAGGTCGATGCCCTCCCGGGTGACCTCCTTGAGCCGCGTACCGAAACGCGGTCCGATCAGGGCCAGCACGATGAGGGCGATACCCATCGTCTTGAGTGCCGCTTTCCAGCGACGCCTGCGCGGGCTGATCGATGCGGCCAGACGCCGGATGGTGGCCTGTTCACCGAAACGCTCAGCCAATTGCCGGCGCCGCAATGCAGCCAGCACAAACAGGCCGGCCACCAGGGGAACGAGGACGAGCGTCCAGAAATACTGGGGATTCAGCCACTCCATCAGGGAAACCTCCGGAACAGGGTGGTTGACAGCAGGACCTCGATCAGGAGAAGGAGCATGCCGGGGAAGAGGAAGGCCGCATAGCGTTCCTCGTAATCCATGTAGCTGCGCTCCTCGATCTTGGTCTGTTCGAGCTCGCCGATTTCCTCGTAGATGTCCGCAAGGGCCCGGTTGTTGGTGGCGCGGAAATACTGGCCACCTGTCATGTCGGCCACGGCCTGCAGCATCTCCTCATCGATCTCCACGGGCACCATGCGGCGCTGCCGACCCGCGAATGGGTGATCCACCACGAAGGGCGCCTCGCCGTGCTGCCCGACCCCGATGGCGTAGATCCGGACGCCGAGGGTACGGGCCACCTCGGCGGCAGTCTCGGGGCTGAGTTCACCGCGGTTGTTCTGACCGTCGGTCAGGAGGATGATGACCTTGCTCTTGGCCTCGGTGTCTTTCAGGCGATTGACAGCCATGGCCAGGGCGGTCCCGATGGCAGTACCATCCTCGATGACGCCGACCTCCACTTCGCTCAGCATGGACTGCAGGAAAGTGTAGTCAAGCGTCAGCGGAGCCTGCGTGTACGCGTTGGCCGCAAACACGATGAGGCCCACACGGTCGGAGGTGCGACCGGCAATGAACTGGGCCCCCACGTTCTTGGCCGCCTCGAAGCGGTTCGGGGTGAAGTCCTCGGCGCGCATGGACGTACTCGTATCGAGGACCATCATGATGTCGACGCCTTCGGCAAACTGCTCCCGGATGACGTTGCGGTCCTGCGGCCGGGCCATCGCAATGATGGCCAGCGACAGGCCGGCGACACGCAGGACCGTGGGCAGGACACGCAGGCGGACGCGCCACGATGGCCCGGCCGCACGGGCCGCCGATGTGGTCGAGAACCGCATGCCCGGACGCTTGCGCAGGCTTTGCCAGGATTGCCAGCCCGCCAGGGGCACCAGGAGGAGCAGAAGCAGCCAGAAGGGTTGTGCGAATTCCATCAGACCTCCTCCGTCTCTGGCTGGGGGTGGTCTGTCTTGGCACCGGCCGGCGCGTACTGAGCGGCTTCCATGGCTGCGCGGCGCTCCCGCTCGCGCCGGAGTTCTTCCTCGCGGTAGGCGGACTCGGTACCTTCAATGACGGTACGCGTCTGATCCACCATTTCCCGTGTCTGCTCGAGGATCGGGCGCAGATCGGCAAACTTGACCAGATCAGAATGCGTCAGCACGTTGTCGATCTCCTTCATGACGTCGTCGGGAAGAACGGTTCCCGAGGCGGACGTTCGCAGGCGATCGATGAGTTCACGCGTCGTGGATTCAAGCGCAGGGACATGCGTGCGGCGCCCCACGTAGGTGCGCAGGATGTCCGTCAACTCCACGTAGAACGGTTTGATGCGCTCGGGATCGGCGAGATCTTCCTTCTGCAGACTGGAGAGTCGGTCCAGTGCCTGCTGGTAGGGGGGGATGGCGGGTTCTGCCTGAACAGCTTCCGCGGATTCTTCCTCTCCCTGACGTCGCCAGCGCCACAGTCCATAGAGGACCCCTGCCAGCGCCAACAGCCCGAGGATCCAGGGCCACCAGGAACGTTCGAAGGTGGCCAACTCGGCCAGATCCTGAATTTCCGTGGCGTCCTCGGGCACCAGGGAGCCGATGCGCAGGAACGCCGGCGGCGCGAGGGCCTGCAGGGTGTCCCCGTTCTCGGCCAAGCCGACCGGAATGCCGGCCACGCGGGCCGTATCCAGCGCGAACGTCGTTGCTTCGTAGATGACGGAATCGATGCGACCCCCGCCCGGCCAGTCGCGGCTGCCGACGCCATTGACACCCAGGATCTCGAAATCCCCGAGGGTGAAGTAGGCGGAGGCCTGGAGCGAATCAGGAATCAGATCGTGCGGGAAAACGGGCTCGCGGGTACCGTCATGACCCACCACCACGGTCAACTCGAACCGGTCGCCAACCGTCACGGAGTCGGCCGACAGATGCGTTTCGTACTGCTGTGCAACCGCCGCTGGAACGGCGCCCAGGAACAGTGCCACGAAAAACAGCATCTGGCGATATGACGATCGAAGCGTCATGCGCGGACCATGCGGTTGCGTTGACGGAAAAAACGGATCAGCGGATCGACGTACCCTTCATCGGTAATGATGGGGATGGTGTCCACCTTGAGGCGCCTGAACATCTTTGTCAGGGCCAGTTCCCTGGAACGGGCTTCCTGCTCGTACAGGTTCCTGACGCTCGCGTCCGAGGTGTCAATCAACATGCGCTCACCTGTTTCGGCGTCGGTCACTTCCATCAAGCCGACTTCAGGCAGTTCGTTCTCCACCGGATCGGCCAGGTGGACGGCAATCGTGTCGTGGCGTCGGGCCACGGCGCGCAGTGCAGGCTCGAATCCCTCATCCATGAAGTCGCTCATGAGCATGACGATGGAGCGCCGATGCAGCACATGCACCAGATGATTGAGCGCCACTTTCAGGTCCGTACCCGTGGATTGCTGTTCGTGGGCAAACAGGTCCCGTATGAGTCGGAGCACGTGCTTGCGGCCTTTCTTCGGGGGAACGAACAGTTCGATCTGATCCGAAAACAGCAGGAGGCCGACCTTGTCGTTGTTCTGGATGGCCGAAAAGGCGACCACGGCGCAGATCTCCGCGGCAATCTCCCGCTTGAAGGCGCTGGCAGAGGCAAAGTCCTCCGAGCCCGAGACATCCACGGCCAGGATGACCGTCTGTTCGCGCTCCTCCTCGAAGACCTTGATGAAGGTTTCCGGATAGCGGGCCGATACGTTCCAGTCAATGTTGCGGACATCATCCCCGAACTGATAGGGACGTACTTCCGCAAAGTCCATACCCGTGCCCTTGAAGGCGGAGTGGTACTCGCCTCCAAAGATGTTGCTGACCAGACCCTTGGTGCGGATCTCGATCTGCCGGATACGTTTGAACAGTTCCTTGGGGATCATCGCTTGCTCTGCTGAACGCTTGCGTCACCACGGGGTGCCACAGGGCTCTCATCCTCCCGACTGAGGTCGGGGGCGTCCGAATAACGTCCCAATCTTCAGGATGTTGTCCCGATGCACGTGAACTCAGGCGTAAAGATCCGATGGATCGGCCGCATCCAGTTCCACGAGGAAATCGGCCAGTTCGGTGGATACCTGGTCCAGAAAGCGTTCGCCTTTTTCAGCGGTGGCCGCGACGGGGTTGCCGACGCCCGTATCGTCCGTAACGGAAGTCCATTGGCGCGGCGCCCAGACACTCCTGGATCGCAGGGCTTCTATCCGGAAAACACGTTCTTCGCCTGGGCCAGCCTCTGACAGCGGACGCACCGTGTCGGGATGCAGGTGCATCATGACGCTCGTTTCCAGTTCGCCGGCATGATCGCCCGGCTCGTCGAAGACTTTGCTCGCAGTGCCCAGTGTCCACCAGTTGCACAGGCACAGGAAGACGTCCGTCATGGCCTGCAGCTCCCGGATCATCTGTTTGAAGCCGTTGCCACCGTGACCGTTCAGGATCAGCATCTTGCGGACGCCTGCCCGTTCCACCGTCGCCACGAGGTCGGCCAGCAGCAGGGACTGCGTCGAAGGATTCACGTTCAGGGTCAGGGGCAGATCGGCCTGCTGGGTGTGCACGCCGAATGGAACGCCCGGCAGTACGACGACGCGGGCTCCTCGGGCCGTAGCCTTGTCGGCGGCCAATCGCGCCACGCCTTCTGCCTGCCAGGTATCCGTACCGTGGGGCAGGTGGGTGTTGTGGGCTTCTGTGGCCCCCCAGGGAAGGATGACCGTTTCCACGTGGCGTTCGCGCACGTCGGCCCAGGTCAGATGGGTGAGTCGGGTTTCCATGATCGATCGGGTTGTTGCGATGGCAGAATCTACGTTTCCTCCGCCAGCCTGTCGTGAATTGTTCATCCGGATGCCTTCGTTGGATCGGACGTCATTCGATTGCCGCATCCTCCGCAGTATATTTGCGCTTCCCCCCATTGCATCGCTTTCCAACTTCAGACATGAAATTCGGCGTCATCGTTTTCCCCGGATCCAACTGTGACCACGATGCCTACCACGTAGCCAAGCACGTCTTCGGTCAGGAGGCCCGGTTCATCTGGCACAAGGAGAGCAGTCTGGGTGATGTCGATCTGGTCATCGTACCCGGCGGATTTTCCTACGGCGATTACTTGCGCTCCGGTGCCATCGCCCGTTTCTCCCCGATCATGAAAGATGTGGTCCGGTTTGCCGGGCAGGGTGGACTGGTGATGGGCATCTGCAACGGTTTCCAGATCCTGTGCGAATCCGGTCTTCTGCCCGGTGCGCTGACCCACAACGAATCGCTCCGATTCGTGTGCAAGGACGTCCATCTGCGCACCGAGACCACGGGCAGTGTTTTTACGCAAGGGCTCTCAAAAGGCGATGTCCTTCGGGTACCCGTTGCGCACGGTGAAGGCAACTACTTTGCTTCGGACGACGTGCTCGACGAGCTGGAGTCCAACGACCGCGTGGCCTTCCGGTATTGCGATGCCGCGGGCAACATCACCCGGGAAGCCAACCCGAACGGTGCGTCCCGCAACATTGCCGGCATCCTCAATGCCGAGCGCAATGTGCTGGGCATGATGCCGCACCCGGAGCGTTGCGCCGAGGGCATTCTGGGCAACGAGGATGGCGCGCGAATCTTTGAATCGATCGTGGCGGGCGCAGGCATGGCGGTCTGACCGTCCCAACCATCGGATAAAATGAGCGCGGGCCGTTGGACGGATGTCCAACGGCCCGCTGCTGTATTCCAGAGTGATGCCGGTCTCAGCCCCGCATCGCCTTCATGTATTCGCGTCGCATCCGGGCAATGGCCGAAATGGAGATGCCTTTCGGGCAGACGGCTTCGCATTCCGCGTGGTTGGAGCAATCGCCGAAGCCTTCCTTGGACATCTGCTCGACCATGTTGATGGCGCGGGAGGCGCGCTCGGGCGATCCTTGCGGCAGGAGGGCCAACTGGGAGATCTTGGCTCCGGTAAACAGGGACGCCGAAGCATTCGGGCAGGCCGCCACGCACGCTCCGCAGCCGATACAGGCCGCATAGTCCATGGCCAGGTCCGCATCCGGCTTCGGAATCGGGATGTTGTTGGCATCCTGCGCGGCACCAGTGTTGACGGAAACGAATCCCCCGGCGGCCATGATGCGGTCGAACGCACTCCGGTCCACGACCAGGTCCTTGATGACCGGGAAGCCTTCGGCACGCCACGGTTCGATCACGATGGTATCTCCATCGCGATAATGCCGCATGTGCAGCTGACAGGTGGCGGTACGTTTCTGGGGGCCGTGGGCCTGTCCGTCGAGGACAACACCGCACATGCCGCAGATTCCTTCGCGACAGTCGTTGTCGAAGGCCACGGGATCCTTGCCTTCCTTGATGAGCTGCTCATTGAGCACATCGAGGAGTTCAAGGAAGGACATATGGGGGTTGGCGTCCGGCACCGAGTAGGTTTCGAACTGTCCCTTTGCCTTGGGACCCGCCTGGCGCCAGACCTTGAGTTTGATGTTCATGCTGTGTGACATAACTGCGGTTCGCGGGTCGTTTTACTTGTAACTGCGTGTTGTGAGCTCCACGTTCTCGTAGTGGAGGGACTCCTTGTTGAGGACATGCCCTTGTTCCGTGTGCTGCCAGGCGGCCACGTGGGTGAAGTCCTCGTCATTGCGCTTGGCTTCGCCCTCGGCGGACTGGAATTCCTCCCGGAAGTGACCGCCGCAGGATTCTTCGCGCTCCAGGGCGTCACGGGCCATGAGTTCGCCCAGTTCGAGGAAGTCGGCCACACGACCGGCAAATTCCAGGTCCTTGTTCAGGTGGTTCGGTTCGCCCGAGACCTTCACATTCTGCCAGAAGTCTTCGCGGAGCTCCTGGATCTCGGAAATGGCTTTCTGCAGGCCTTCGGCTGTCCGGGACATGCCGACATGGTCCCACATGATGCGACCCAGGTCCCGGTGGTACTCGGTTACGGTTTTCGTGCCCTGGATGGTGAGCAGTTTATTGAGCCGTTCCGTGGCGGCTTGCTCGGCGTCGGCAAAGGCCGGATTGTCCGTGTCCACCTTGCCGAGCGACGTGGACAGCTGGCCGAGATAATTGCCAAGCGTGTAGGGGATGACGAAGTACCCGTCGGCCAGACCCTGCATCAGGGCAGAGGCACCGAGACGGTTGGCTCCGTGGTCGGAGAAGTTGGCTTCGCCCAGGACAAAGAGTCCCGGGACGGTGCTCTGCAACTCGTAGTCGACCCACAGTCCGCCCATCGTGTAGTGGACGGCCGGGAAGATGCGCATGGGCACTTCGTATGGATTCTCTCCGGTAATGCGCTCGTACATCTCGAAGAGGTTGCCGTAGCGGGCTTCGATGACGTCGCGTCCGAGCCGCTTGATGGAATCAGCGAAGTCCAGGTAGACGGCCAGTTTCGTCTCGCCTACGCCGCGACCTTCGTCCGTGGCCATTTTGGCGTTGCGGGAGGCCACGTCACGCGGCACCAGGTTTCCGAAGCTCGGGTATCGGCGTTCGAGGTAGTAATCGCGTTCGTCCTCGGGGATATCCTTGGCCGGGCGATCATCGCCAACCTTCTTGGGCACCCACACCCGTCCGTCGTTGCGAAGCGACTCGGACATCAGGGTCAGTTTCGACTGATAGTCTCCAGAGACGGGAATACACGTCGGATGGATCTGCGTGAAGCAGGGGTTGGCGAAATACGCACCCCGTTTGTGGCATCGCCAGGCCGCCGTGACATTGGAGTTCTTGGCGTTGGTCGAGAGGTAGTAGACGTTGCCGTATCCACCGGTGGCCAGCAGGACGGCATCGCCCGAGTGGCGTTCGATTTCTCCGGTGACGAGGTTACGCGTTACGATGCCGCGGGCCCGGCCATCGACGATGACCAGATCCAGCATTTCGCGGCGGGCATACATGTCGATGTTGCCCGCTCCGATCTGACGGCTCATGGCGGAATAGGCACCGAGCAGGAGCTGCTGCCCCGTCTGCCCGCGGGCATAGAACGTGCGAGAGACCTGGGCACCCCCGAAGGAGCGGTTGTCCAGCAACCCGCCGTATTCACGGGCGAAGGGGACTCCCTGTGCCACACATTGGTCAATAATGTTGTTCGAGACCTCCGCCAGCCGATGCACGTTGGCTTCGCGGGAGCGGTAGTCGCCGCCCTTGACCGTGTCGTAGAACAGCCGCCAGACCGTATCCCCGTCATTGGGATAGTTCTTGGCGGCGTTGATGCCACCCTGGGCAGCAATGGAGTGCGCACGACGCGGAGAGTCCTGGATGCAGAAGCTCTTGACGTGGTAGCCCAGCTCGGCCAACGTGGCAGCAGCCGAACCGCCGGCCAGACCCGTGCCCACGACCAGGATCGTGTACTTACGCTTGTTGGCCGGGTTGACCAGTTTACACTTGTTCTTGTAGTGGTCCCACTTGTCTTTCAGGGGGCCGTCAGGAATCTTGGGATCGAGGACTGTTGACATGATGTGTGTCGGAATTCAGTCGGAATGGGAGAACGACAGGGGCGGATCAGGTCAGATCATGCCGAAATAGATGGCCAGCGGCATGACGATGAATCCGAGTCCGATACCCAGTCCGAGCAGGCCGCCAATGGTGTAGATGACGGGGGACAGGGACGGACGCATGGCACCCAGGGACTGCAGGGCACTCCAGACGCCGTGGCGCAGGTGCGTCACCAGCAGGAGCATGATGGCCGTGTAGCCGAACGTGTACCAGGACGTGGCAAACTTCTCGCGGACGAGCTTGGCCAGGTCCCTCATTTCGACTCCGTCGATCATTGTCAGATAGGCTGCGTCGCCGTTTCCGGGGCCGCCCGGGCCAAACTTGAACGAGATGAGGTGGAAGATCGTGAACACCAGCAGGATGATGCCGGTGATGATCATGGAGCGGGACGCGGGCGTCTGCATGCTCGGGCCGCCCGCGCTCTTGTACACGGCGTACGGCTGGGGGCGAGCCTTGCGCTTGCCCATCCAGATCTTGAAGCCGTTGACCACGTGGGCCAGGAAGAAGAGGAGCAGGCCGGCCTCGATGGCATAAAGAAGCGGGCCGAGGCTTGCCAGGAAGTGCGCGTACTCGTTGTAAGCGTCATCACCCGAGAACATGGACAGGTTGCCAATCATGTGCATGAGCACAAAGATGGTCAGCCCCAGTCCCGTGATCCCGGTTATCAGCTTCTTGCCGATGGGCGAATTCAGGTGGGTCGAAAGACTCATAGCTGCAATGACTGCCGATGGGGATGGTCTGTATGGTCCGGCTCCGGGCCAGCGGGATTTCCGGATCGGCAAAGAAGGTACGGAACGGAATGATGGAAGGCTCCCGGGGAATTCCGGGTATTGCCCACATTTAACAAAGTGTGCACGGAACCCTCAAAAACCACGTTTTGAGCCGTTCAGTGGTCGAATTGAAGGCAAGGTGGCAGACCTATCGGCCGGTGCGCAGTCCCCGTGGGCCATCGTATGCTGCACGGGGCCGGATCAACCGGTTGTCTGCCCACTGCTCGAGGAGGTGGGCTGTCCAACCCGTCACGCGGGCCATGGCAAAGATGGGGGTGAACAGATCCTTCGGAATCCCCAGCGTCCCGTAGACCGATGCCGAAAAGAAGTCCACGTTCGGATACAGACCCTTCTCTTTTTCCATCGTGTCCATGATGGCCAGGCTCATGTCGTACCACTTCCTGTTGCCGGCTTCCGTTGCCAGGGACTCGGACATCTCCCGAAGGATGGCTGCTCGCGGATCCAGCGTCTTGTACACGCGGTGGCCGAATCCCATGATGCGCTCCTTGCTGGCCAGTTTCTCCTTGACCCAGTCCGATGGGTTCTTGCCGGAGCGGTCGATGGCATCGAGCATGTCCATCACCCGAAGGTTGGCGCCACCGTGCAAGGGGCCCTTCAAGGCGCCCACGGCGCCGGCAATGGCAGAATACATGTCGGACAGGGTGGCCCCGATCACGCGTCCGGTGAACGTGGACGCGTTCAATCCGTGTTCTGCATGCAGGATCAGGCAGGCATCGAAGGTCCGCACGGCACGCTCACCGGGTACGTCGCCATGGAGCATGTACAGGAAGTTGGCTGCCGTCGACAGATCCGGTCGCGGCCGAACCGCTGGTTGGCCGTTGCGTGCCCGATCGAAGCCGGCCAGCATGACGGGGATTTGGGCCGTCAGGCGCACGGCCTTCCGATAATTTGCTTCGGCAGACATGTCGTCGGCCTCGGAATCGAACAGGGCCAGCGTTGAAATCCCCGTCCTCAGGAACGCCATGGCATCGGCATCCTCGGGTGTCATGGCCATGAGCTCCCGTACCATCGGGGGCAAAGGTCGTTCTCCGGTCAACTGCGCGGTCAGCGTCTTCAATTCATTTCTGGAGGGCAGGTCACCCTGCCAGAGCAGCCAGGCCACTTCCTCGAATGTGCAGTGGCGAGCCAGGTCGTCGATGTCATAGCCGCGGTAAATGAGTTCACCTTTCTGCCCATCGATGTCGCAGATACTGGTGTGCAGTGCGATGACCCCCTCGAGACCTCGTGCTTCGGTGGACTTGCTGGCTGCATCGCGGGGCATGGAAATCAACGTTGATGGTTGTGGGAAGCAGACTTTGCCGGACCGGCTGCCCCGGTCCGACCGGAAGCGTGACATCAATATAAGCGCAGGCATTCCGGGATCATTCCCGGGGCTCAGGAGATTAAGCCTCCGATATTGAAGTCCGGGATCCACTTTTTCTGTATTTCCCGGCACATTTTCCCGGAAGGGCTTCCCGTCCCGATCATGCACGGATCAACCGTCTCCCCTGTTGTGGCGCTTTTTCTCCTCTCCCCGACCCGCATTCGGGTCCCGGGTGAGGGTGCTGTGCTTCTGCTTGCGGAATGGATCGGGGCAGCATGCGCACGCAGTGTGGATGCATTCAGAGGGAACCGTCCGGAACACCAGGTAGGCATCGAGACAGCCGAATTCGGTTTCGTGACCCTTCCTGTTTTGGCTCTATTTCCATCATTTGCAAGGACGGCACGCGGTTTTGGCATGCCGAGCGGTATGCGTACCCGGAGCAGCGGATTTTCGATGCAGTTTGGTTTCGGGGATTTTCTGAAGGTGAAAGATCTTTCGGTACGCGGTCGCACTGACACCTTCCCCAACGGGGAACGCCGTATGTCGTCCTTCGACCAGGACACCCATTCATGTCGAAGGAAATCATCATCAACAAGGGTAAGCAGACCCGCATCGCCATCGTTGAGAATGGCGAGCTTGCGGAGCTGTTTATCGAGAACCAGGAACACGAACGCACCATCGGCAACATCTTTCTCGGACGCATCCGCCGCGTCATGCCGAGCATCCAGGCCGCGTTTGTCGACATTGGTCAGAAACAGGACGCCTTTCTCCACTTCTCGGATCTGATCGACAACGTCGAGTCATGGTTGGACTACGTAAAGACCGACCAGGCCGAGATCGGGACATTCAAGGGCGAATACACCTCCAAGCCGGCCGGCAAGAAACGGCGTCGGCCCAGCGGTCACCGCCACGGTGGCAAAGGGGGACGTCATCACAACGTTGCGGACGAGAAGAGCAAGAATCGTCGCAAGTCGGCCCGTGGTCGTCAGCAGGGGTCCCACGACTCCAAGGGAAAAGGCGATCAGGACGATGACCAGCAGCGTTTCGATCCCACCAAGATCCTGAACAAGGATCAGCCCATCCTGGTCAAGATCAGCAAGGAGCCCATCGCCAACAAAGGGAGCCGCATCACGACGGATATTTCCCTGGCGGGTCGCTTCCTCGTCCTCGTCCCGATGGCCAACTACGTGGCCGTCTCGAAGAAGATCATGTCCTTCAAGGAGCGCCGTCGACTGCGGGCCCTGGCCCGGAGCCTGCTGCCTGAAGGATTCGGCGTCATCGTCCGCACGGTGGCCGAAGGTCGGAGCGCCAAAGCGCTCGACACCGATCTCAACCTGTTGGTGGACAAGTGGAAGAAGATCGAAGGCAAGCTGAAGAGCAATCCGAAGCCGCCGGCTGTCATCCACGAGGACGTCAACATGGTCTCCTCGATCATGCGTGACCTCTTCACGGAGGATTACGACCGGATCCTGATCGACGACCCCAAACTGTACCGCAACCTCCGCGGCTATGTCCAGGCCATTGCGCCCGATATGGTCGACGATGTCAAGCTGGAGGAAAACGCCGAATCCGTTTTCCAGAAGGTGGGCATCAAGGGGGCGGTGGAAGAGGCGTTCGATGAGCGTGTCAACATGCCTTCGGGTGGATACCTGTTCTTCGAGCAGACTGAGGCCATGCATGTCGTGGATGTCAACTCGGGAAGGGCCGGCCGTGGCATGTCACAGGAAGACAGCTCGCTCAAGGTCAACCTTGAAGCGGCCAGGATCATCTGCAAGCAGGTGCGCTTGCGCGACCTGGGCGGGATCATCGTGGTCGACTTCATCGACATGCGCCACGAGAGCAATCGCCGAAAACTGTACGAGACGCTCAAGAAGGAATTCAGGGCCGATCGGGCCGTTACGAAGGTGCTCCCCATGAGCGACTTCGGGCTGGTCCAGATTACCCGTCAGCGGTTGCGTCCCAGCATTACGAAGACGTTCTCATTGCCCGACGACAAAGCGGCCGGTTCGGAGGCGGAAGCGCGTCCCCGTCGCAAGGAAGTCAGGGATCGTGCCGTGGAGCCGAGCCACCTGCGGGTCGAGCCGGAGGATCTGCTGAACAAGATCGAGGAATGGCTCGGGGCGTACCGTGATGCCGGCAAGTCGGCACGGGTTCGTCTGAAGGTCCACCCGTTCACGGCATCCTTCCTGTCGGGCAAGTTTCCGAGTCGCACCTTCCGTTGGCGTCTGCGCTACGGAGTCCGGGTGCAGATCGATTCGGATCCGTCAGTTGACCCGATGTCATTCCGGTTTTTTGACGGGGCTTCGGGCAAGGAGATATCGAGGCTTGCCAGTCGTCAGGACCGGAATGCCCGCCGCAAGCCTCAGTCCGGCAACAAGCCGGAGGAACCGGGCACCGGAGAAGCCAAGTCCGAGTCCGGTAGCGACACGCGCCGCAAGTCGGGTTCTGGACGCTCTGGCGGTCGTGGAGGATCGACTGGACGGGGCCGTTCCGACAACCGGGGCCGTTCCGGTGGAGAAGACCGGTCGAAACAGTCCGGAGGACGTGGTTCGTCCGGCAACAGCGGCGGTTCGGACAAGCAAGGTGGGTCCGACGCTCGTGGATCTGAAAGTCGCGGCGGTGGAGACAGTCGCAGGAGTCAGGGTGGACGCGGTTCGTCGGGCGGACGCGGACGTTCCGGCGGTGATCGCTCCACGGGAAGCAACCGATCCGACAGTCGGGGACGTCAGGATGACGGACGCGACAACCAGGGTCGGGGCAGCCGGGACAACAGGGGCAGTCAGCAAGACGCTCGAGCCAAGGATGGTGACAACGCCTCGGACAACCGATCCGACAAGCGTGGCCGTCAGGAAGACACGCGTGGTCAGGAAGGCCGGGACCAGCGTTCCAGGGATGGGCGTCGCGGTCAGGACAAACGGAATGAACAGGACGCAACCACCGCTTCCGATCGTTCTGAAGCATCCGGCAAGGAGATGTCTGCCCGGCCGAAAACAAAGCAAGACAACGAAAGCACGCATTCGGACCTCAGAAAGGACTCCGACGCCCCCAGGGCTTCGAAGGACACGGGCCGAATGAAAGATGAGGGCGCAGCTCGGGAGAACCCGCCCAAGGCGCAGGAACCGGCTGACAAAGCGGTCGACAAGAAGCCATCCGGCAAAGAGGACACAGGGGAAAAACAGGCCCCTGTCAAAACCCGGAAGTCCGACACGGCGTCAGAAGAGCTGCCGAAGTCGAATCGATTCGTGAAGATCGACCTGACTTCCGGTTCGGACTGACTTCTGAAAACCGTGCCCTTGCAACCATGATTCGAGCTCTCAAGCCTGTCCTGTTCGTGACGATCCTGATGCTCCTTGCATCGGAGTCGGCATTCGCCCAGTTCAGCTACGGCGGTGGGAGCAGCAATGCCTCGGCCCGTGCTGCGGGTCCCATGGTGGCGTTGGCCGACTTTTCCTTTCGGCCAGCACAGGCCCCTGACGTATCCTTCCAGTTCGTGGATCCGATCTACGGGGTGTTCTACAGCCGGGAAGGGTTTGTCGGTCGGTTGGCGCGAGGCGGCAGCACGGATGCGGATGGCAGCGACTTGACGCTTGTCGACGGAAGTGTGGATGCATGGGTCAATTTGAGACCCTTCCGGATTTCCCAGGAGGAGGGCGTGGATCTGTTTTTTCCGGTTGGGCTGCACGGCGACTATCGCAAGACCAACAAGCAGGATGAGGAGCTGGATGGTACCGTGTTCGAGGTATCCGTAGTGGCTCTGGCTGCCGGAGCCGGAATGGCTGTCCCGGTAGGGAAGAGCCGTGTTTCGGTCCGTTCCCAACCTTTCATAGGGTTTGCTTCCCGTTCATTCGGAACGGATACGGGATCATCCGCCGGGTACACGATCGATGTCGAATGGTCACTTCCTGAGATCAGCTCCCGCTTCGGAGCCTACGTGGGATGGGGATACCGGTGGCAGCGATGGCTCTTGAGTGCATCGGCTGTCTTCGCGCAGACAGATGCTGACAATGTGGAATACCGAAGTGCACAGCATGCCTTTCAGGTCGGTCTGACCTTCTAGGCGTTTCGCTGTATTTTCCGGCATGAAAACACCCCAGATCGTCAAGGAACTTGAGGAAGCCGTCGAGCAGCTCGGAATCCGGGTCCGGCGGGAGAAGGGTAATTTCCGCGGTGGTATCTGCGTGCGGAACGAAGAGGAATTCCTGATGCTGAACCGAGTGCACCCTCCTGAAGTCCATCTGGCCATCCTGGCCGAGGCCATGCGATCCATGGATGTGGATTCGGTGTACCTGAAGCCACTGGTTCGTCAGGCCCTCGAGGATGCGTGGGCTCGACATGATGTAGTGGAGATCCAGACAGAGGATGGCGACTGAGACCCCGCAGGATCATAAAGGCGTGAAGATTCAGATTCTCGGGACGGGGACGTCCACCGGGGTGCCCGTGCTGACCTGCACTTGCCCCATTTGCACATCGGACGACCCACGGGACAAACGACTGCGATGCTCCGTATTCGTGCAGGCAGGAGGGGTCAACCTGCTGATCGATTCCGGGCCTGATTTCAGGCAGCAGGCGTTCCGGGCCGGGATTGGGCAGGTTGATGTCCTGCTCATCACCCATCATCATTTCGACCACGTTGTCGGAATGGATGACCTGCGTCCGTACCTGTTTTCCAACAGGACCCCCATTCCCGTTCATGCCGAACCGGAATCCGCCGAAGTCCTGCGGAACATGTTTTCCTACATCTTCCGGGATGGCACGTACCCGGGAGTGCCGCGGTTGGACATGCACGATGTGCGGGGTCCGTTTGATGCCTTTTCCAGGGAAGACCCGGATCGCTCCGTACGGATCATTCCGGTTCCAGCCGTTCATGGCTCCCTGGACATTCTCGGATACCGGATTGGCAAGTTTGCCTACCTGACCGATGTGAGCCAGATTCCGAATGCAAGTTTTGACCTGCTGGAGGATCTCGATGTGCTGGTTCTTGACGCCCTGCGGGACCGGCCACATCCCATGCACATGACCATCGGGAAGGCCATCGAAACCGCCAAACGGATTGGTGCGCGGCAGACGTATTTCACCCACATGTCCCACGAAATCCTGCATGTGGACTTCGAGGAAAGGTTGGGTGACGGCATGGCGCCTGCATACGACGGCCTGACGTTCGAAGCGGATCTCTGACGCCCGACGCCTTCAAGGTCCGGGGGTCAGCCCAGTACGGTCCGTACGCCCTCAACCACCCGGTCGACGTCCTGCTCGCTGTTGAATACGTGAAGGGAGATCCGGATGGCATTCAGATCCACTTCCGTCACAATGCGGATGCGCAGTTGGTGATCTCGGGACAGGCGGCCATACAGATCCCGGAAGGGCATTCGTTTGGTCCTGAATGTGAGGATGGACCCCCGTAGACCAATAGCAGAAGGTGTCAGGATTTCGATGCCATCGATGTCGGACAGCCCGCTTTGAAGCCGCATTGCCAGTTCGAGGCCACGATCCCTCACCCGGTCCATTCCGATGGCATCCATGAAAGCACAGGCAGCGTGCACGCCTTCGACGAGCGGGGCATTGCGCGTGCCGCTTTCATGTCGGCGAGCCGTATCGATGTAGTCCAGCTTATCCGGCAATGCATACCCTGCATCCGAATACGCACCGACTTCCGTGGGGCGTATCCTGTCCAGGCCTTCCTTCCTGACGTAGAGCACCCCGGTGCCGTGTGGGGCGCCCAACCATTTGTGGCCGCTCGTTGCCCAGGAGTCGCATCCGATCCGGTGCAGGTCGACAGGGAGCATCCCTGCCGATTGTGCTCCATCGATATGGAACCAGCACCCGCGGATCTGAGCCAACGTTGCAATCTCCTGGACAGGCAGGAGGATGCCGGTGGGAGCGGTAACATGACTGACCTGAATGGCCCGCGTCCGATCATTCGTGAGAGCGGCAATCCGGGCGACGATGCCTGCTTCGTCGGTACCGGACGGGTCAAACGTTCTGACAATGACACCATCCTGTTTCCACCGGTTCAACCACGGTATGGCGCCACCCGGGTGGGCATGGGAATCGATGATGATCTCATCGCCTTGCTCCAGTGCCAGCCCTGACGCCACGATGGCATTGCCCTCGGTTGCATTGCGGGTGAAGGCAATCTCGGAGGCCTCTGCTCCGAAGAAGCGGGCCACCGGCTCGCGTGCTTCCTCGATCAGGTTGTGGCCGGTTTCCGATCGCAGCTGCAGGTCGTCCGTGACTTCCCTGAAACGATCCAGCACCGGGCGAGGGGAGGGGCCCAGCCCACCCGTATTCAGATAGGTCCGGGCATCCCACAGGTCATACTGCTTTCGCACTTCTTCCCAGTCATCAAGTCGCGAGGGAATGGTTGCGCGGGCAGGATCCTTGGGGCGCCCGGAAACAGCAAGCCCCGGCACGGCCAGGGCTGCTGTCTTGAGGAATCGCCGTCTGTCGGAAGGCTGGGTACTCATGGGTTTACTGGTTGTCGGCCGGCTCGAAACCCATCGTTGAGCCCTTTTTGACGGCCGGAATCCCACTTTCCATCCACACCGGTGCCGGTGCGTCCATCAGGTAGTGATCGAAGAACTGCTGCATCCTGCGGGCCCAGTCGCGACGGTCATCAAGGTCAGACAGGTTGTGTCCGGCGCCGTTGTAATTGATCATCCACGCAGGCTTGCCCAGTCGCCGAAGCGCCACGAAATACTCGATGCCCTGATACCACGGCACGGCGCCGTCCTCATCGTTGTGCATCATGAGGACCGGTGTCTTGACCTTGTCCGCCTGGAAGAGGGGCGAATTGTGGATGTAGCGCTGCTGCGCGTTCCAGAGCGTGCCACCGATGCGGCTCTGGGTCCGTTCGTACTGGAACATGCGGCTCATGCCCGACGCCCACCGGATGCCGCCGTACGCCGATGTCATGTTCGAAACCGGAGCGCCGGCCTCGGCGGCGGCAAACAGGTCGGTCTGCGTGATCATGTAGGCAATCTGGTACCCGCCCCAGCTGTGACCCTGCACTCCGATGCGGTCCCGGTCCACGAAGCCCTGATCGATCAGATTCGTGACACCCGGCATGACGGCGTTCATCGCGCTTTCCCCGGGATAACCGGTCTTGTACGGGATGTCCGGAACGAATACGAGGTAGCCACGGCTGACGTAGAAGGGGAAATTGATGATGGAGCCGGGGAAGGACGGCGCACGATGTGAATGCAGCGTACGGGAGCTCTTCTCGTAGAAGTAGACCATCATCGGATAGGTGTTGGCCGGATCGAACCCTTCGGGTTTGTACAGGATGCCCTTGAGCAGCTGGCCATCGAGGGAAGTCCATTCAATGAGCTCGTTCGTTCCCCAGTTGAAGTCGGCCTGCTGCGGATTCACCCAGGAGATTCGTTCCAGATCATCCATTTCTCGGTCGGTTACATGCAGGTCCGGGAAATCCGTGTAGCTGGACCGGGTGACAAGCAGGATATCAGCGTCTTCGGCCACCGCAGCCACGCCATATCCGTGGGCTGACATGAAGAGCGGCTCCGCGTCGCCGTCCTCCGGATCCACTTCCCAGAATCCGCCATCCATGGTGTCGAGGTTGGTGGCGCGGAGAAGCCAATCTTCATCGACCGGGAGTGCCGGTTCGTCCCGGTCCAGATCAAGGACGCGCAGTTCGACACCGGCTGTTCGGCCCTCGCGCTCCGTTACATTGCGGAGCGTCCCGTCGGGGCTTGCCGCCCAGACGTCGAACTTGTCATAAATGATGAACTCGGCATCGTCCCCGGTCCATCCGGCGGATCCGTAGGAGGACGGGTCGTAGGCCCGGTCATCGAGCGCATTCACGAAGGAGGCGTCCACGCGTTTGGTCACGTTGTGGATGTCGCCAGAGGCCACGTCCATCATCATCCAGTGTCCCGCAGCGCGGTCCCACCAGGTCATGTAGTTGCCCAGCGGAGAGAGGTCGGGCGTATCCTTGACGCTTTCGAGTACCATGCGGCGCTCACCCGTCGAGACGTCAATCAGCCAGGTGTCCTGATGCACCGGAGAATCCCACGAGATCTCCTGCCGGTAGGGCATGTTGGTGACGCCAATGGCCACGGCGCCATCGCCTTCATTGGCCACGCGCACCATTGGAATGTCTTCCGAGGCCAATTGCACGATGGATCCGTCCCCAAGATGGGCCACCGCCTGGTAGGAGCGCTCTTTCTCCCGATTGGCTTGCACGAGCTGCATCGGTTGGAGGAGCGGGTCCTTCCAGTTCCAGATGTCGAGTTTGACCTTCTCCTCGTCCAGGATGTCATCGTCTTCGAGTTCCGGTTCAGGTTTTGGCGCCGAGCCGAAGTACACACGGTTACCCGATTCGGAAAATGTCACATTGCCGTGCTCGCTGACCCACCAGCCTTCGGGGAGACCGGCATCACCCTCTGCAGCCAGAACGTCCACACCATCGGCATTGCCGGCAAACAGACTGAAGGATGGCTGTTCAGCGTCGAAATCATCCTTGTTGGTAAGGAACGCCAGGCGCTCGCCGTCTTCCGACAGCGCCAACTGGACATAATTACCTGTACCGGTCATGATGGCCCGTTCTTCCAGCGTCGAGCCTCCCAGAGCGTACACACCATCGACATCACCCTCTTCACGTTCCCGGAAGAAGACCAGTCCCTTGCCTTCGGGGTCGACCAGCACTTCGGTGACATGATGAACCGTGGCTGCGTCCCCGCCGCCAAGGTGCCTGGTCGTCATGGAAACACCTTCCTTCTTGTCCGGTCCTTCGTCCTCCTCCTCATCGGACTTTTCCGTGGACTCTTCTTCGGTTTCCGTGGAGTCGGGGGCTGTCGCTTTCTTCGATGCCTCTTTGGTCCACTTCCACCAGGCCAGGGCACCGTCTTCGTCCGATACGCCGAACGACTGGATGTTGGCAAAACGCTCAATGGAACCGTCGGCCAGTTTCAGGATGCCGAGGGAATCCGCCGGCCGATCCTTTTCCGGTACATCGTCGAGTTTCATCTGGCGGACGGAATCAGCCTGGGGAACGATCCGGAACAGCACGTAGCGGTTGTTTCCGCTGAACGCCGGGTCCTGGCCCCGGGGAATGGAAAGCCGTTCCCGACCGTTGGTCGAGACGATCAGGAGCGTGCCATCGCCTCGATCAGGTGCTTCCGTCCACGCCGCCCAATCGCCGTCGCGCGAGAGGGCGATGTCTCCCATGCGCATCCAGTCGTAGAGGTCCTCGTGTTCAAGCTGGCGTTTTTCCTGTGCGCTGGACGGAAGAGCCAGCAGTACGAGAATCAAGGAGAACAGGAATGCGGTCCGATAGGCTGCGGTTGACATGTGCGTCGGGATGGGTGGGAATGCTTGCGTGTTGTGCGCATTTTAATACATTTGTCCATCACCCGCGAACCAGGCAGAACCGTGTGAGACCGGTCTGCCGCACCCAGAACCCGCCATGAAAGCCCTGAAATGGATTTTCGGCACGCTCGGCGTGCTGATCGTCATCGTCGTTGTCTTTGCCCTGTTCACGATGAACAAAGGAGCGGACCGGTTTGAGCAAATGCGGTCTCCCCAGGTAGAGATGGTTTCCCTTTCGGATGATTCAGCCACCGTCGCGCTCGGAAAGTTTGTTGCCGAGTCCCACGGCTGCCAGGGATGTCATTCCGGTGACTTCAGCGGTCAGGTCATGGCCGATGCACCGCCCTTCTTGATGGTGGCACCGAACCTGACGAGTGGAGCCGGAGGCATTGCTGATGGGTATTCAGACGAGGATTGGGTCCGTGCCATCCGGCACGGCGTCACTCCGGACGGACGGGGTCTCATGATCATGCCGTCCGAGGCCTACTACTATCTGAACGATGAGGAAATGGGGGCCCTGGTATCCTACCTGAAAACACTCGCTCCGGTGGACAATGAGCTGCCCGCATTCGAAATGCGTCCCCTTGGCAAGTTCATCATGGGCATGGATCCGGCCATGAGCGCTGCGCCGGATTTGATGCCGGACAGGGAACGGGTTACCGGAGCCGAGCGTGGTCCGACGGCTGAATGGGGACACTACCGGGCCAGCGTGATTTGCATGGTGTGCCACGGAGGCAACCTCCAGGGAGCACAGCCGCCGAATCCTGATTCGCCTTTCGCTCCCGATCTGCGTGGCGTTGCAGGTTGGGGCCTTGATGGATTCCAGGAATTCTTCCGGACGGGTACCAATCCGAGCGGTCTGGAAGCCGACAAGGAATTCATGCCCTGGGACAAGCTGGGCCATTTGGGCGATGAAGAGATCGAAGCCATTTACCGCTACATCGAGACGATCCAATAGGAGAGCACGCGGACACTCCGCGCGCCACGGACGGCTGAAGTCCGTGTGGTCGTTTCAGCGGATGGCCCTGACGGTGGTGACCCAGTTGTCGATGCCGTCGGAAGCCACGGTGAAGTGTATCGAGTCGCCGACGACCAGTGCCTGACGAACGGAGTCCGTCCGGTACTCGAAGGGCATGGTCATGGCTGGCATGAAGCCCTCGATGTCGCCGTGATCGATCTGCACCAGGCGGCTGTTCTCCAGGATGCGTACCACGCGGCCCTGGGCTTCGAAGTAGGCCACATCCCGTGCAGGAGGTTCCGGTTCGTCCGTGCACCCGGCCACTGCAATGGCCAGCAGCAACACGAGCGGCGAAAGTCGTAGGGTCAAGCTGGTCATATCAGAGCAGGGATTTGACCGCCCCGCCATCGACGACCAGCGCCACTCCGGTAATGAATCCGGCGCGCGGGCTCAGCAGGAAGGTGGATGCGGCAGCAAATTCGTCTTCCGTGCCGATGCGTTTCAGGGCGCTGTTTGAAGCCCAACCGGCCTCGATGTCCTCGATGGGGGTACCGGTGCGATCGTTCAGCGATTCACTGAGGTGGCTGAGACGATCGGTCCGGGTATACCCCGGCAGGATGGTGTTGACCGTGATGCCCTCGGGTCCCACTTCTTCCGAGAGGCTCTTGGCAAAGCCCTGAACACCGGCTCTGGAAACGTTGGACAGGTACAGGGATGGGATGGGCTGCTTGGCCGAGAGCGACGTGATCATCAGGATGGATGCGTGCTTACCGGCCTTGGCGGCATTTCGAAGATGGGGCAGGGCCGCGCGGGAGAGGTTGATGGTGCTGACCAGGTTCAGTTCCAGGGCGCTTCGCCAATCATCGGTTGACAGGTCGTCGATCTGGCCGGTAGGTGGGCCTCCGGCATTGGTCACCAGCAGGTTCAATCCGCCAAACTGGTCCGCAGCGGCCTGCATGGCAGATTGAATGTCCGCTTCCCTGGTCACGTCGCACGTCAAGGCAGCGACATTTCCCGGTTCACAACCGGTTTGACCGACCAGCCAATCCTTTGCCTCGTCGATGCGCTCGGGGCTCCGGGAACAGATGGCCACACGGCACCCCTCCATCAGAAGTTGTCTGGCAATGGCACGTCCCAATCCACTGCTGGCTCCGGCCACGAAGGCGGCGGCATCGTTCAATCGTAAATCCATCAAAAACCCCTCAAAATGGCTGATCTTGGTTGTTTATTCGTTTGTCTTCGGCATCCGTTCCGCGCAAATTGGTTCTTCTCCCGGCCCTATATACACACCACTCCCACCAACAGGAAAGCAGGATGCGAAAGCGGGAAATGAGCGTCGATCGTCAGCTTGTGAAAACACAGCTGGCCCCTGCTGCCATCGGTCCGTACAGCCAGGCCGTATTGGCGGGAAACACGTTGTACCTGTCCGGGCAGATCCCCATTGACCCCAAGACGGGTCACATGGTGTCCGACACGATTGAAGCCGAAACGGTCCGCGTCCTGGAAAATCTGGAAGGCGTTCTCACAGCCGCTGGAATGACGCTGGACCACGTGGTTTCCTGCCGTGTCTACATGACGGACATCAACGACTACGCCCAGATCAACGAGGTGTATGGTCGTTTTTTCGGAGCCAACGCCCCGGCCCGGGAAGCCGTTCAGGTGTGTGCCCTTCCGCGCAATGCCCGGGTTGAAATTTCGGCTGTTGCCGTCAAGTAGAACACTTCCGACTCAGTACGTCAGAAGGGCGTGCACCGGAGTATCGTCCGGCAGGTGATCCCTGCCACCCAGGAAGGCCAGTTCGATCAGGAAAGAGAAGCCGACCACACTGGCACCGGCAAACTCCGTCAACCGATGCGTTGCCGCCGCCGTGCCCCCTGTCGCAATGACATCGTCGTGGATGAGGACCCTGTCCGAGGCTGACACGGCATCGATATGCATTTCGATGGTATCCGTCCCGTACTCCAGATCGTAGGATTCCTTGACGGTCGTGAACGGGAGTTTGCCTTCCTTTCGGACCGGGACGAAGCCAGCATCCAGTTCATCGGCGAGCATGGCGCCCAGGATGAAGCCCCTGGACTCGATGCCAATGACCTTGGTGATGCCCTCGGATTTCCACTCTTCGGCCAGCGCGTCCACAGCGTAGCGGAGCAACTTTCCGTCGGACAGGATGGGGGTGATGTCCTTGAATTGGATCCCGGGCTCCGGGAAATCGGGAATCGTACGAACCGCAGCGGCCAATTTTTCGAGCATGGTAGGAAGCAGGGCTCCTACCGGTTGCTGGCGCTCAGGTGGAGGCCCTGGTCGTATTCGTTTTTGTACTGCCTGATGGCCCGGAAGATAGCACTGGCCAGGTAGGCCTGTCCATCATCACTGCGCATGTAAGCGGCCTCGCCCGGGTGCGAAAGGAATCCCAGTTCGACGAGGACGGCTGGCATGGAGGCGCCATACAGGACGTAGAAACCGGCCTGCTTGACGCCGCGACTGCGGCGACCGGCGCGGTTCTCGAACTGGTCCTCAATGGATTCAGCCAGGGCCTGGCTCTGTCGCATGTAGGCGCTTTGCGTCAGGGTCTGCATGACGGAGTTCATGGCATCATACTCCTCGTAGGCAGAGGCATCTTCCTCAAGTCGGATGACTTCGTTTTCCCGTTCCATCACGCGGCGGGCGGCATCGGTCTTGTGCAGTCCCAGGAAAAAGGTCTCGGTGCCCCTGGCGCGGCGATCAGAGGCCGAGTTGGCATGGATGGAGACGAAGAGTTTCCCACCGGCCTGGTTGGCCAGATGGCCCCGGCCTTCGAGCGGAATGAAGCGGTCATCATCCCGGGTGTAGACCACGTTGACGTCGAGATTCTCTTCGAGGTAGGTGCCGAGTTTCTTGGCTACCTGGAGCACGACATCCTTTTCCCGGGTGCCGTCAGCGGCCAGGGCGCCATGGTCCTTGCCCCCATGTCCGGCATCGATGACAATCGTATCGAGGGTCCACCTTTTCGGGTCCGCGTCAGCCGTTGGACGAGGCCGATCAGCCGATCGGGTCACCGCATTGGTCAGTTGGCCCGACAGGGACAGGTCCCGTGGCGCGGGCTGTCCCGAAGTGGCAATCACGGGTACGGCCGGAGGGGATCCGGTCAGTCCCACCAGGATGTCGTGGGAAGAGCGATCCCTGTAAGCCGAAGCAGTTACCGGTCCTCCGCCCGGTTGAAGGCGAATGACCACGTCATTACCCACCTGTTCGACCCGGTAGTCGTGGATGAGATGTCCCGGGCGATCGAGGGCATGATCCCTGTGAAGTGCACTCCGGAAGAGCACGATCTCGATAGAGCCGTCCTCCCGATACGTGGGCATGCTGAATGCGGCAATGGGCTGATCCAGATGCAGTCGCATGACCGTGCCCATGCCGTCGGAGCGTTCCGTGAACGAAATGCGATTAAGTACGGGAACGTCCGGACCGTGTGCGCTGGACGTCCGGGGGACCAAGGCCCAGGTCATCAGGCCCAACGCCAGGCACACCACCAATCGGTGGATGGGAAGCGAAGCACGTGATGCGGATGGATCCATGGGGACACCCGGGTCAACCGGGGAATGGGTTTCGGCGATTGGAATCAACCGAAGCAGGGCAAGCACAGTGCCAAGGTACGCATCTCGGGGTGCCTGCATGTGCGAAAAGAGCCGATATCAACGGTTTTCGGCCGTGTCCGGACTTTTCTGAAGCCTGAATGGGGATCAAAAAAAATCGGGCGGCGGCCAGAGGCCGCCGCCCGCAGGCTGCGTCAGGGACAGAGCGGAAAAGGCTGCGGAATATTCCGGAAGCTTTTTCCGACCCGCCGACAGGACACAACCCCTCGTACCATGGACGCCGACCCTCCCTTTGTCTGCGTCAACGGTACGAATCCGGATTACCAGTCGTAGCGGGATGAGCGGCCCAGCAGTTCATTTTTCCGCTTGCCGATGATCTCCGACCGGTCGGTACGGCGCTGTTCGAGGCGTTCCTCCAACTCGGCCAGTTTCTGTCGCATCTCATCGATGCGCTCCTGCTGCATGGCTTCCTTCTCATCGAAAACCACACCGAGGACTTCATCCAGTTCTGCTTCGAGCGCCTGCTGGTCACCTTCTTCGCGACGGAGCATCCGGGCAATCTCCCTGCTGCGACGCTCTGCTTCGCGTGCCTCTTCACTCAACGACGCAGAGCTGGAGTAGAAACTGAAGCCGGGGGCCATGGATTCGATTTCGATGGCGCGTTCAGCAAGATTGTCCGCCATGACTTCAGCGTAGCGACGCTGTACACGCTCTTGAGCTTCCGTGGCATCCTTTTCGAAGAACTCGGCCAGTCCGCCGTCGCGACTGACGTAGCCGAAGGCGCGCGGTGCGGTGCTGATCCGGAATCCATTCCGGTCCATGTTGCTGCGCAGGCCGAATGCCTCGCGCGCTTTGTGGAACTCATCGCCGACGACCCAGACGTTCTCGACCTCTCCGTTGCCGGAGCGCTTGAAGAACACGGGAGCTTCCGAATCTTTCAGCTCGGCAACTTCCTCGCCGTTCAGGAAGACCTTGCCATCCTTGACCTCTATGACGGTACGTGCCTCTTTCTCCGAACGGTCCTGTGCGAGAAGATCCGCAGACGGAGTGAACAGCAGTCCGGCCAGGATGAGCGAGAATGTGATGTGTAAAAGACGTTTCATGGTGTATTCAGGTTGTGCGAATGGTTTCGACGAGGGTGATATGCGGCGTCGAAAACATGTCAGGACGGAAGCGTGTCGTTTCCGCGGGTTTCCTACCAACGGTGCAGCCGCAGGAGATCGTTCAGACGGCTCTCGATGATGTCTTCCTTCAGGGACTCCCGTTGTTCGAGGCGCGACTGCAGCTCTTCCAACTGATTCTCCAACTGCTGTATTTCCTTGCGGCGATTGGCTTGCTTGAGTTCGAATATCTCCGTGAGTACGCTGCGGAGTTCCTTTTCATGGGCCCTGCGAGCATCGTCCGTCTCGGCGGCCTGGATGGCCTGCGCCAACTGATGCGTGCGCATTTCCATGTCGCGTTCACGGACGAGTTCTTCGTACAGCCGCCGGTTCTGGTTCTGCATGGAGCCCAGGTAGGCTTCGTACTCCACACGCGGGAAAGCGCTGGCCAGTCGGGCCGTGTTTTCGGCCTCAACAACCATCTGTCGCGCCAGGGCACTGCTTTCCGGCGCCACTTCCTTGAGTTCAAAGGTCAGTTTGTTGAACTCTTCCGCACGTTCGCGCAGCTGGGCCACGTAGCTCTTCATGACTTCGGAACCAGGATCCTGGGGTCTGACCACGTACCCGGAGACCACTTCTGGCGCTTCGTACAGGCGCACGTGGGCACCGTTGTCCTGACTGTTGAAAACCATCATGACGTTGCGATTCGATTTCTCGGACGGGTCCGCAGCGCGAAACGATCCGTTCTCGAACACGAACGGCGTACCGTTGATTTCCAGCAGGGCATTGCTCGAGGTCCAGAAGGTCATGTTGACATCCGAATCGAGTTCCCGGAGGCCGGCAGGCAGGTTGTTTTCCGTAACCCGCTTTCCGTTGACGTACACCGTTCCATTCTCGATGGTGACCTTCTGAGCCGCCTGCACCAGGTTGACGGCCTGTTGGGCCAACCGGGCCTGGGAAACCGATGGGGTGAACAAAAAGATGGAAAAGGCAATCAGTAAGAGTCGTTTCATGGCATGTCTGCTCATTCAGCTGACAACAGGAGAAAGGGGGCGCACGATGCGCGGCGCTTTCATGTTGCTATTGATTGGGTGAACCGGTCATCTGGAGACGTCCCGAACCCGAACCGGGCAGGGATTCCAGCGGCACGGCCTCTTCGCCCCAGTCGAGAAGACCGTCGGGGCGCATGGTCTGGATGCGGCGATGCATGTCCAGCAAAGGTGAGGCGTCATCCCACGCCAGGCGTGGGTCGGTCTGGGAGGCGGGCGTCAATTGGCGCTGCGGCGGTACGAAGCGGTAGAGCGATTCCGGCGGGACGATATCATCTTCTGCGCCGGAGGCCATGACAGGCGATTCTTCCGGTGAAGAAGTGCCCGAAGAAGCCCCGAACCAGCCCACGGCCACACCGAAAAGGATGGCGGCCGCAATGGAAAGGGCGGGAATGAGCACCTTCTTGAGCCGCAAGGAGCCGGGAATGGCAGGTCGATCCGGGCGGGCGTCGGCCGAAGGAAGACCTTCACCTGTGGCCGCTGCGGCCAGGATGCGGTCGAGGACTTCCTGATCCGGTCGTTCCCGTTTGAGATGGTCGAGTCTGAACTTGGCTTCACTCAATGCGGCGTGCTCCTGACGCAACTCGTCATCCCTCAGGAGGGAGCGCAGCTCTTCCGCGTCTGTGGCCTCGCCGTAGAGGTGAAGCAGGATGTCTTTCTTGCCGTTTTTCATGATGGTAGCCGTCTTCCGAAGATTCAATTGCTGATCGGTATCTGGTCGCCCTGTCTGGCTTCCTCCATCATCCGCCGCAGGTTGATCAGTGCGTAACGCATCCGACCGAGCGCGGTGTTGATGGAGCAATCCGTCAATTCGGCAATCTCCCGGAAGGTCAGGTCCGACTCGTGACGGAGCAGGACCACTTCCCGTTGGTCGGGAGAAAGGCGATCGATACAGGCCTTCAACAAGTCCACCTCTTCCATGTCCTGGACGGTTTCGAGGGCCGAGGGGGCATCGTCCGGAAGACGATCCCACCATGCCGTCTCGTCACCATCGTCCGACGGTCCGATGTCCTGCCATTTCTTACGGGCGCGGAGATGGTCCAATGCGGCATTCCGGGCTATCCGGAGCACCCAGCCCAGGAATTTGCCCTGTCGGGTGTACGATCCTCGCTCCTTGTTGAGCGCCCGGATCACCCGCAGGAACGTCTCCTGGAAGAGGTCATTGGCCACCTCGCGATCCTTTACCATCCCTCGCAGGTAGCCGAAGACGCGCTCCTGATGGCGATCCATCAGGGTGCGGAAAGCAGCCTGATCGGCTTCTTCCACATAGCGGGCAACTAGCACTTCGTCGGCCGGGTGCATGGGAGGTGACTGGATGGCGGGTTATCGATCCGCCCCTTGATGATGCCGCGGCACCATCAGGAACGGACATGTCCGAAGGTGTAGGTGGAAAACGCGGGGTTGCTGACCATTATTGTGCAGCGTCCCACAGAAATACGAAAAAGAAGAAAGAGCCCGAAAACCGCTTGCTGGTTGCGGTCGGGCTCTTTCGGCAGACGGAATCGAAGGAGAAGGGTTTCAGCGGGACGCGCTGAAGGGACGGCGGGTCGCCCGAGCGGATCAACGGAATACTTTCAGGCGCTGTCCGATGCGGATGGTGTTGGACCGCAGGTTGTTCCAGTCCTTGATGTTGGCCACGGATACACCGTACTGCTGGGCAATTTCAATCAGCGTATCCCCACGCCGCACGACATGCTCCACCGGCTGGCCCTGGGAGGAGTAAATCGTGATCCGCTGTCCAATCCGGATGTTCGAGCCGCGGATGTCGTTCCACTGCCGCAACTGGGAGACCGTGACATCATACTGGTCGGCGATTTCGCTCAGGGTATCGCCGCGCTGAACGCGATGGGTGATCGGTCCGGCCGCTGCAGCCGGTGCATCCCGACCATCCGTGAATATCTCCAGACGTTGGCCCACATTGATGCGGGAGCCGGACAGGCTGTTCCATCCCTGGATATTGCGCATGGGAACTCCGTACTGACGGGCAATGTCGCTGAGCGTATCACCGCGGCGAACGGTGTGCACAACGCGTACGGCTGCTTCGGGACGGGATTCTGTCGACGCTTCGGTCGGAGCAGGATCAGAAGAAGTCTGGCTGACCGTGCGGATGGGCGTTTCCGAGGCTGACCGTGTTTCGGTCTGGGCCGGTGCGGCGGCTACCTGCTGTTCCATCAGGATGGGACGATTGACCCGCCTGCGATACTGCACGACGGAGGACGAAGCATCCGCAAACTGGATGTCGGGAATGGTATTCGAGTAATCGGCAATCGGCACGACCAGGCGTTGCCCGATGCGGATGTTGGTCGAGCGCAGCCCGTTTTTCTGCATGATCATAGCGACCGATACCCCGAACTGCTGGCCGATGCCACTCAGGGTATCTCCCCGGCGAACGATGTATTCACCCGAGGGCCGTCTGGCATCTTCAGGCAGCGCCTCGTACGAAGCCACGAATGACTCATACGAGCCGACCGGTACGCGCAAGTAGAAGGCACCGACGGTGGGCGGCAGGGTGTCCCTGCGCAGGTTGGGATTCAAGGCCTTGATCGTTGCCACGTCCGTTCCGGCCATGGCAGCCACATCGGACAGGCTGAGCATTCCCGTTACGGGAACGATGTGGTAGGAATAGTCCGGACCCGGCGTGCCGCGCTCCAGACCATAGGCTTCGGGATTGGAGGCAATCAGCGACGTGGCGATGTAGGTCGGAATGTAATTGCGTGTTTCCCGAGGCAGGTAGGGATAGATGTCCCAGAACGTCGGATCCTGCTTGCCGCTGTTGCGCATGGCCCGGCGGATGCAGCGGGGGCTGCAGTTGTAACCGGCCAGGGCAATCTGCCAGTCCTCATCGTACATCCGGTAGAGATCCTTGAGGTGCTTTGCGGCGGCGCGCGTTGCCAGTTCGGGATCCATCCGGTCATCCACCCAGGCATTCACATTCAGGTCGTAGGCGCGACCGGTGGCGGCAATGAACTGCCACATGCCCACCGCCGCGGCCCAACTGCGGGCTCGGGGGTTGAGGCCCGACTCGATCATGGCGAGGTACTTCAACTCTTCCGGCACGCCCTCCTCTTCGAAGATCTGCTCGATCATGGGGAAGTAGGTATCTGCGCGGCGAAGCCAGGTCTGCATGGTTTCCTTGCGCTCGCGCAGGAGGAACTGCATGGACGATTCCACCAACCGGTTCATCGTCATCGGAAACTCGGTGCCGACGGGCTGCAGCCCGGACGGGGCCACGTCCTCCAGAAGTGGATCCTCGATGGACTCGAGCTCGGCAAACAGGGCTTTGCGGACCTCGAAAATGTCCCCGAAAGCCGCGAAGAGGGTATCAGAGGGTCCGTACACCCGCTCGTACTCGTCGACCAGCACCCGGTACACCGATGAGAATCGCGGGTCGTCCACCAGGTAATCCTTCTGGACCAGATCCCCCAGATCCGTCATGGCCCGATCAAGCACCGACGTCGCCGCTTCGTCGTCGTTGCGGGCCAGGGCCGCCATCAGATCGGCCTGGTAGCTGTAGAGTACCGAAAGCCGCTCCAGGAACGCCGCATTCGTGACCGTATCCGGTTGTGCGGATGCAATCTGGATGGAGCGCAGGGCAGGAGACTCGATGGTCTGAACCGGCAGGGCCTCGACCCGCTGAAGGTCGACTGCGGCATCCTGTGCCAGCAGGGGCGCGGTCAGGAGGGCAATGAGGGCGAAGGCAAAGAAGTGCCGCACGATGGAAGTCCTCGGGGGATTGGAACGGTACGAGGCGGAGTCAGGGGAGGGAAGAGGGGAGGTCCCTGAACTCAGATCCTCAAAAAATAACGGTTTACCCCGGATCAAGCAATGCGTCCACCACAGGGCGCCTGTTTCGGGGATTTCGCAATAACGCACATTGCCCGAGAGCGATCCCCGGCCAATGGCCCGGACACGGCTGCAACGGCAAGCCTAAAGAGGGATGTTGCCGTGCTTGCGTGGCGGGTTCTTGGCCACCTTGTTCTTGAGCATCTCCAGTCCACGGATCAAGCGGAGCCGGGTTGCAGCGGGTTCGATGACATCGTCCACATATCCGTATTCGGCGGCTACATACGGGTTGGCAAACCGCTCGCGGTAGTCATCGATGAACTTCTGCTCTTCAGCTTCCGGATCCTCGGCATCGGCAATCTGCTTGCGGTAGATGATCTCCACAGCGCCCTTGGGACCCATGACTGCAATTTCTGCGGTCGGCCAGGCAAAGTTGAGGTCTCCCCGGATGTGCTTCGAGTTCATCACGTCGTAAGCACCCCCGTACGCTTTTCGGGTGATGACCGTGATCTTGGGCACGGTGGCTTCGCAGAAAGCGTACAGCAGTTTGGCCCCGTTCCGGATGATGCCCCGCCATTCCTGATCCGTACCCGGCATGAATCCCGGGACATCTTCGAATACCAGCAAGGGGATGTTGAAGGCGTCGCAGAACCGGACGAACCGGGCACCCTTGACGGACGAGTCGATGTCCAGGCAACCGGCCAGGACGGACGGGTTGTTGGCCACGATGCCCACGCTCGAGCCGTTCATGCGGGCAAATCCGACGATGATGTTCTGGGCGAAATCCGTGTGTATCTCGAAGAACCGCCCATCGTCCACAATCCGTCCGATGACGTCCCGCATCTCGTACGGTTTGTTGGGGTTGGTCGGGACGAGGGCATTCAGTGCCTCGTCCGCCCGGTCGAAGGGATCCGCCGTGGGTACGACAGGAGGAGGCTCCTCGCAATTGAGGGGCAGATAGGAGACCAGTTCCCGGATGCCGGTCAGGCATTCGGCCTCGGAATTGTAGGCCATGTGCGCCACGCCGCTCTTGCTGGCGTGGGTGTCTGCTCCGCCAAGGTCCTCGAATGAGACTTCTTCCTGGGTGACCGTCTTCACGACGTTCGGCCCGGTCACGAACATGTAGCTCGACGAGCGCACCATGAAAATGAAGTCGGTGATGGCCGGGGAGTAGACGGCGCCTCCCGCACAGGGACCCAGGATGGCAGAAATCTGCGGCACCACGCCCGAGGCCATGGTGTTCTGCAGGAAGATGTCGGCATATCCGCCCAGGGAAACCACACCTTCCTGGATGCGGGCTCCGCCCGAATCGTTGAGTCCGATGACCGGAGCGCCGTTCTCGAGCGCCAGGTTCATGATCTTGACGATCTTGTCGGCATGCGCCTGGCCAAGAGACCCCCCGAACACGGTAAAGTCCTGGCTGAAAACGTAGACGAGACGGCCCTCGATCGTGCCGTATCCCGTCACCACGCCATCTCCATACGGCCGGTTGTTCTCCAGCCCGAAATCCCTGGTCTGGTGCCGCACGAACATGCCGAGTTCTTCGAACGACCCGTCATCAAGCAATATCTCAATCCTTTCCCGGGCCGTCAGTTTGCCCTTTTCGTGCTGTTTGGCAATGCGGGCTTCTCCACCTCCGAGATGTGCCTCTTCGCGGCGATCGTGCAGTTCTCGAAGGAGATCATCGTTGGTGGGCATGGCAGCAGGGACGATTGTCGGTCAGTGCGAAGGTGCGCAAACGGGGGAATGAGGAAGTCTTGTCGCCTCAGGAAGGCTGGCCTGAATATCGGGCTTCCACCGCGTTGGTGAAATCGACAGCGACCCCAGAATAGATGTCGACCCGATATGGCCTGAAAATACGCTCGGCGATGATGGCAGATGCCTGCGTCCAGTCCGGTGCCTCGGACAATTGCTCCATCACGTCTGTGAACATGTCCTCATCGCCATCAAACAGATCCCGGATGAAGCGGTCCCGGGAACGAACAGCCGTCCCAAGCACGATGTGCTGGGCTTCGACCCGCGGCGCCTCCTTGATGGGGATCTTGTCCGCTTCCGCCGCGGAGGCAGCCGACGCTGGCGCTTCGCCCTGCTCGAAGGATTTCCAGAGCGGTTGGGGAGAAGGTGTTTCCCGGGTATCCGCTTCGGTTTTGGCCGGTCCGTCCACACGTTGCTGGAATCGTTTCCAGAGCGGCATGGGCTGATCGGTGGATGCCTGTTGCTCGTTGTCCGGTGCAGAGGGTGCGTCTGGCGTCGGGGCATCCGCCGTTGATGTCTCCGGTTCAGCCGCGCTTTCCGGAGTCTCCTCCGCCTGCAGACGTTCATTCTCGAAGGCTTTCCGGATGATGTCCTGCAAGGACGGCATGGTGATCATTTCGGCACGATGGACCGAAGCCGCCTGACGGATCAGGGTGGCAATGGCAGGGCGATCCTTGGCTTCGAAAAACCGGACGACCATGGGAACGGGCAGCCCAGCAGGCTGGATGCCGGCAAACTGCACGACGGACACCAGCGGTTGAAGGAGGGCCACCCACTGATGGTCCGAATAGTCTGCTGTAAGGCGGCAATCGAGATGACGCATGGCCGATTCAAATGCCGTGCGGTCAATTTCCTGTTCATCACGCTTCTGCAGCCACGCATCGACGGCCCTTGCCATGTACGGGTAGTCGCAGAAATAACCGGTCCGACGCCGGAGGTCCGATGCGGGAAGAGTCGACGAGTCCGCCGTGAATGCGAAATCCGCCAAAGCACGAGCAGGCTCCTGGAGATAGGCCATCAAGGCTTCAACCGCCTGTGGCATCGCCTTATTCCATTCATCTGCCGGAAACTGACCTGCGGCTTTCAACTGCTCCGCCACATGGTCTGCCAACGGACCGGTTGCAGGATGGGATGGGTCAATCCAACCGGATCCATGTTGCAGGAGTCGAGAGGATTCCAGGTGCACCCGGCGATCCAGGGTCTGCAGCAGGAAATGCCGGATGCCTTCCGGCAGACCCGATTCAGACAGTGCCATCCTGCTGACCGGTTGATCCGCGGGAAGCCGGGAATGGACGGCTGCTTCGATGCGCTGCTGGATGGACTGGCTCATGCGGGTTCAGGTCGGATGGGATCAGTGCGGGTCGAATGGGTCGGGAGTGGACAGGATCGTACGCCCGTGGGCGACCCAGGTTTGTTGATGATGTACGGCGGCCCGACCACGAGCATACGGGTGGTCTCTGGGAAGATGCGTGTGTAGATCAGGTGAAAGCCCTTCCAAACGGAATACTTTGGCGCCTTTCAGCGTCCACTTCCTGAAACGCGCCGGGGGGTCTCCCCACCGAGTGGTGTCCCGTTCTCACATTCCTGAAAAAAGTTCTTAAGGATCCGACCCTGTCGACGATAACCTAAGCGAGACGAACACTGATTCATCCAGGATTTGTCTCAAGGCGGTTTGTCCTCGAAAGGAGCCAGGTCCTGTAAGATCTGGCTCCTTTCTTTTTTGATCTGCGGTGATCGGTCCTCTTTACCTTTCCATCGTGATCGAAGTCAATGCACTTATGAACCGTCTGTCCGCTCTCTTCCTGCCCGTCATTGCAGTCCTGACACTGATGTCCGTTCAGCCAACCATGGCCCAGAACGGAAATGGTCGGCCTGAAACATTGTCGGTCTTCCTCGACTGTGGCCGTTCCTGCGATTTAGATTACGTCCGCCGAACCATCCCGTACGTGGACTGGGTCCGCGAGCGACTCGATTCCGATGTGCATGTGCTGGTAACCAGTCGTGAGACAGGATCCGGTGGTCGCGTCTATGAATTGCAGTTCCTCGGTCTCCATGACCTGGAAAGCATGACGGACACCCACGAATTCACTGCCATCTCCACGGATACGGATGCCGAACGTCGGGATGGGTTGACGGCCGCCATTGCCAGTGGCCTCGTCCGTTTCCTGCTCACCACCGAGATGGGCCGGGATATCCAGGTCAATGTCCCCGTATCCGAGCAGCATGCAGCGCCCGACCTGCAGGATGAGGTCGTAGTGGACCCCTGGGACTACTGGGTATTCAACATCCGCGTCAGCGGCGATGTGGAAGGGGAGGAAAACGAAAAGCAATACCGTGTGGACACACGGATTTCTGCTGACCGGGTGACAGAAGAATGGAAAATCGGCCTGAGCGGCCGCATGAACTACCGCGAAAGCGAATTCGACCTGTCTTCTGGCACAGTCCGCTCCATCCGTCGCGACGGCAACGTGTTCGGACAGGTCGTAAAGAGTATCGGCTCCCATTGGGCTGCCGGCTTCACGACATACACCAACACTTCCTCACAGCGGAATACGGACCTGTCCATGTCCGTATCTCCGACAGTCGAATACGCCTTTTTTCCGTATTCCCAGACCTCGACCCGAGACCTGCGGGCCCGCTATGAGCTGAATTTCCGTCACAACAAGTACGAGGAATTGACGGTCTACAATGAGACGGAGCAGTTGCTGGTGCAGAATCAGCTCATGATCTTCACCAACTTCCGCCAGCCCTGGGGGTCCGCCGGTGCGCGTCTGACCATCGAATCCTACATCACGGATTTCGAGGAATCGCTGTTCGATCTGTACAACATCGGTCTTCGCACCGACATGAACGTCCGGATTGCCCGTGGTCTGTCGGTCAACTTCAACGCCGAGATTTCCTCGGTACACGACCAGATCTGGCTGCCGCAGGAGCAGTCCGATGATGAGGAGATCCTCCTGGGCAATGCGGCGCTTCCGACGTCCTTCGATTATGAGTTCGGATTCGGCTTTTCCTACCGGTTCGGCTCCATCTACAACAACGTGGTCAACCCGCGTTTCGGTTTCGGCGGATAGGCCTTCCGAGGGAGCCAGACAGGCGTAAGGATCCGTCCTACCCGGGCATCGTGGAGATGCCTATATCCGGCCCTCGCCCGTTTTCGTACGATACAACTGGAATCACAGAGTGTAGGCCCGATGCATCCGGGCGACCCCAGGGTCGAACAGCGGATGACACATCAATCGGAGTCCAAGCCGATGGGCCTGCATGGTGCTGACGGGGCCGACGCAGGTATGCGCCGGCCCCTCGGGGTTTTGGACCCTGCCACGGATTCGGATCCGGTCGGAGTTTCTGCGTTTCCGTACCTATCTTCAGCCGCGGCGTCCGTCGGGCGCCCCCCAACGTGCCCGGACCCGTCCGGATCTCCCTGGAACAGTTTTCAGCCCCCATGCCAACCAAATCCCGACTCGGAGTAGGCTTCGTAGGAAGCGGCTTCATCACCAAATTCCACATCCTCTCCTGGAAGGCCGTCCGTGATTCGGACATCCTTGGCGTCTGGAGTCCGAATCAGGCCAATGCCGAGGAAGCGGCCGCCTATGCCCGCAGTCTGCGGGTGGGAGAAGCCAAGGCATATGGATCCATCACGGAGATGATTGCGGATCCCGAGATCGACTGTCTCTGGATCTGTGGTCCGAACCACAAGCGGGTCGAGAACATGGAAGAGATCGTCGATGCCCTCAAGCGGGGCGTCGGCGAACTCGTTGGTATCGCCTGCGAAAAGCCGCTGGCCCGTAACGTGGCGGAAGCCCGACGGGTTGTGGAGCTTCTGGAAGAAACCGAACTGTTGCATGGCTATCTGGAGGATCAGCTGTTTTCGCCCAGCCTTGTCCGCGGGCGGGAGATTGCCTGGAAGCGCGGCGCCGCGCTGAGCGGTCGTCCGTACCTGGCCCGTGCTGCTGAAGAGCATTCCGGCCCGCATGCACCCTGGTTCTGGTCTGGTGAGCGGCAGGGAGGGGGTGTGCTCAATGACATGATGTGCCACAGCGTGGAGGTGGCCCGCTTTCTTCTGACCCGGCCAGGCGCCTCCCGTGACTCGCTCACGCCGGTAGCCGTGTCCTGTCAGATCGCCTCACTCAAGTGGAGCCGACCCGAATACGCCGCGCTGCTGCGCGACCGTTTCGGTTCGTCCATCGACTACTCCAAGAAGCCATCGGAAGACTTTGCCCGGGCCACCATCGAATACGTGGACGAACAGGGCCATCCGCTGATTGCGGAAGTCACGACCAGTTGGAGCTACGTCGGCCCCGGGTTGCGCCTGTCCTCCGAGTTGCTGGGTCCCGAATACTCACTTCGTTTGAATTCCCTCGAAGCGGGCGGTACGGTATTCCTGAGTCGCAATGTGACCGGAGGCGCGGGCGAGGACCTCGTAGAGAAACAGAATGCCGAGTCGGGCGACATGCCCTTCGTTGGCAATGAGGCGGCCGAGTACGGTTACGAGGATGAGAACCGGTACATGATCGAGTGCTTCATCCAGGGCAAGCAACCCGCCGAGAATTTCTACGATGGTCTCCAGGTCACCGAGCTTCTGATGTCGGCCTACATGAGCGCCGAGGAAGGGCGTCGGGTCCTCTGGAAACCTGACAACCTGGACATCTACATCCCGGCCGTCGCCCGGGGTGAGTGGAATCCCAACGCAGACAACGAATAACAGCATCGAGCTACGGTTGTGAAACATCGGTCGAATCCGGAGATGCCCCTGACCCAGCGACTGGGTCGGCTGACATTTCCGATTGGATTCGGCATGGTGCTCGGCATCTGATGGCAACGGATTCGGGGCGGGAATCGTATGTTCTCGCTGATCTTCCTTTCCGTTCTTCAACCGCCATCACGATGCTTTTCAGGCTTCTGTCAGGTTGTCTCCTGATTCTTCTTTCGCTTCCTGTTTCTTCCCTGGCGCAACAGCTCGACATGGAGTTGTTCGATGCCATGCAGCCACGCAACATCGGCCCTGCCGGCATGAGCGGTCGTGTGACCGCGCTGGATGCGGTCCATGCCGAACCGGACGTCATCTATGCCGGCACAGCATCTGGAGGCCTCTGGAAATCCACGTCCGGCGGTATCGACTGGACGCCGATTTTTGATGAGGAGCCTGCCCACTCCATCGGCGCTGTGGCCATTTTCCAGAAAACGCCGGACATCGTCTGGGTGGGTGCCGGCGAGGGCAACCCGCGCAACAGCCAGTCGGCTGGCAACGGTTTGTACAAGTCCATCGACGGTGGGCAGTCCTGGGTCCATCTGGGACTGGAGGACTCCCGCAACATCCATCGCATCATCCTGCACCCGGACAATCCTGATATCGCATTGATCGGGGTCCAGGGGCCGGCATGGGGCGAAACGGAAGAACGCGGTGTGTACCGCACGACCGATGGGGGCAAGACCCTCGAAAAAGTCCTGTATGTCAACGAGCATACGGGCATCGGCGACATGGTGGTCGACCCCAAGAACCCCAATCACATCCTGGCTGGCATGTGGGAATTCCGTCGCTGGCCGTGGTTCTTCAAGTCCGGCGGCGAGGGATCGGGACTGTACGAAACCTGGGACGGTGGGGTGACCTGGGAGGAGATCGGCCCGGACCGCGGCATGCCCGAGGGTGAACTGGGCCGGATGGGTCTGGCCTTTGCCCACAACGAGCCGCAGGTGGTGTACGCGCTGGTCGAGGCCAAGAAGAACGCTTTGTATAGAAGCGATGACGGCGGCGCCAACTGGCGAATGGTCAATGACGAAAGCGGCGTGAACGGTCGCCCGTTCTACTATGCAGAGATCTATACGGACCCGGAGAACGAGAACCGTCTCTACAAGATCGAGACCTACATCTACGTCTCTGAAGATGGCGGTCGTTCCTTCCGCCAGTGGCAGCCAGGGTATTCGGACAACGGCGTTCATCCCGACCACCACGCCTTCTGGGTATCCCCTGCCGATCCGGACTTCATCATCGAAGGGAACGACGGCGGCATGGCCATCACACGGGACAAGGGCCGCACGTGGCGCTTCGTGGAGAACCTGCCCGTGGCGCAGTTCTACCACATCAACGTGGACAACGAGTTTCCATACAACGTGATGGGCGGCATGCAGGACAACGGATCCTGGGTAGGACCGGGCTACGTCTGGAAGTCCGGTGGTATCCGGAATCACCTCTGGCAGGAGGTGGCCTTCGGCGATGGTTTCGATGTGATCCCTGATCCCGAGGATGCGCAGTTCGGATATGCGATGAGTCAAGGCGGCAGTCTCAGTCGCTTTGACAAGGAAACGGGCAACAGCTCGTTCATCAAGCCCCTGCACCCGGATCCGGATGTATTCCTGCGTTACAACTGGAACGCGGCGTTCGAGCAGGATCCCCACGATCCGAACACGATCTATTACGGCTCACAATTCCTGCATCGCTCTACCAACAAGGGTCAAAGCTGGGAAGTCATCTCCCCGGACCTGACCACGAACGATCCCGAGAAGCAGCAGCAGGACGAATCGGGTGGTCTGACCTACGATGTCACGCAGGCGGAGAACCACACGACCATCACGGCCATTGATGCCAGCCCGCTTGAGACCGGCATCCTGTGGGTCGGCACGGACGATGGCAACGTGCAGCTGACACGCGATGGCGGCGGCTCCTGGACGGAAGTGGGATCCCGGATCCGGGACATTCCCGAAGGAAACTGGGTGACGCAGATCCGGGCATCGGCCTACAACGCGGCGGAAGCCGTCGTCGTATTCGACGATCACCGGCGCAACAACTGGGAGCCGTATGTCTACCGGACCCGGGACTGGGGTCGCAGCTGGGAGCGCCTGGTCAACTCAAACGATGTCTACGGCTTTGCCCTTTCGTTCATCCAGGACCCGGTTGAACCGAATCTCATGTTCATCGGCACCGAGTTCGGGCTGTATGTGTCCATCGATGAGGGCAGCACGTGGACCAAATGGACGGCCGGATACCCGACGGCTTCCACCATCGACCTGGCCATCCAGGAACGCGAGGCGGACCTGGTCATCGGGACCTTCGGTCGGAGCGCGTGGGTGCTGGACGATATCAGGCCTTTGCGCGAATTGGCTTCGGAAGGTGCTGATCTTCTGGATTCTCCCGTGCACGTATATGAGCCTCCGACAGCCTATCAGGCGTCCAACATCCAGGCGGCCGGGACGCGTTTCAAGGCGGACGCCATCTATGCCGGAGAGAATCGTCCCCGGGGTGCCCGTATCACCTACTCCGTGAACCCGGATGCCTACCAGTCGGCCGATGCGAAGGATCAGGCCGATGATGAAATGGAAGAAGAGGTCGAAGACCAGGAGGAGGAGTACATGAACGCCTCCGACATGGATCAGGACGACGCGCCGAAGTCGAAAGCGCCGCGCGAAGTCCAGATCCGTATTCTGGACGGCGATGAAGTCATCCGTACGTTCGATGGTCCGGCTGAAGCCGGCATCAACCGGGTCATCTGGTCCATGAACCGCAAGGGGGTTCGCGGTCCGAGCCGATCGGCACCGCGTCGGAATGCGTCTGAGCCGGGTGGTCCTCAGGTGCTGCCTGGTACCTACGGCGTCCAGGTCATTTTCGGGGCCGACACGACATCCACGACGGTAACCGTTGAACCGGATCCCCGGTACGATAGTGACCTGACGGCCCTGCAGGCACGTCACGCGATGTACCGTCAGTACGAGGCCATGATGGAAACGGCGGCCGACATGATGTCCCGCGTGCGCGAGGGGAAAGAGGTCATTGCCCGCGTGAATGGCAGCCTCGGCGACCGGGATGATGACACGGCCGCGGATCTGAAGAAGCAGGGCAAGGCATTGACTGATTCGTTGAATGCCTTCCAGGACCGCTACTTCGGGCCACAGGGAAAACAGGGCATCTACCGACCGTTCGATACGGTGGGTGGTGCCGTATCCGGCGCAGGACGCTACCTCTTTTCGAGCGACCGGCCGCCGAATACGCCTGAGGACTGGTCCATGTCGGCAGGCCGTCGCGCCCTCGAAGGGATGCTGGCAGAGGTCAATGCCTTCCTGAGTGGTCCGTGGGCTGATTATGTAGATGCCGTTCGCGCTTCGGATGCCTTCCGGGTGGACGACCTCGAGAGGGTCGACATGCGATGAGCAGTGCGGACTGATCCAGAGTCATTGGTTCTGAATGAGCGGGTAGCGGCCCGGCCGGCGACAGCCGGCCGGGCCGCGCCGCACAGATCGGTCGCGCTTCATCCCACGTGCCGAAGCGCCTTGACGGGGTTCGTTCCGGCAGCCCGGATGACATGGATGGATATGGCAAGGGCTGCGGATGCACAGGTCAACACCAGTACGAGGGCTGCACGCGCGAACCCGATCAAGCAATCATGATCCCGAGCCACACCTCGTCCCGGAAAGATGACGCCTGTCAGTCGTCCAGAGGCGGAGCCACCTCATTCAGGTACCTCCGGAATGAGGTGATGAGGTCGAAATGATTCGTTTTGTCGTCCGCCTCGTGGGAGTCCCACAGCAGGATGCTGCCGTCCGAGAGCACCTGTCCGGACACGATGTCCTCAGAAACGATGACATCGCGTCCCGATCCGGCCACCCGGATCGATCGGTCGAGCTGCAGCGGTATTTCAACGAGGGCATTCCGTACTACATCGAACACCAGGATGGCCTGCCGATCGGGAAGCCATGATTCGAAAATGTAGTCGCCCTCGATGGCGACTCGACCGGATCCATCGCTGGGCGAGATCCACACCCGATAGGAGGACGGGGTGCTTTCGGTGTACGCCAGATAGGCCCCGCTGGGATCGTATCCCGCAGTTTCGATGGTCAGGTTGGGATCCAGGAATGGGGATATTTCACCCGTGTCCAGGTCCAGCACGTGAGCCGAACTGCGCAGGACATCACCCGGAGAACCTGTAAGAAGGATCCGGTTGCCGTCAGGATGCCAGTCGTGCAGGACAATCCGTTCCAGGCCATCGACCTCCAGATCCAGGATGCGTTCGCGCGAGGTCATGTCGATGGCGTGGATCCTGAAACGACCTGCATCCGTGGTCAGGTACCCCAACGAAGCACCGTCCGGACTGAAAATGGGAGCCTCGATGACCGAGCGACGGGTCAGGACGGCTTCATATCCCGAAGCAGGATCCAGAACGAAGAGGTCGACCTCATCTTCCGTGGTTGCACGGGATACGGCCACCGTGCCGTCCCTGGAGATGGCCATGATATCCGCTGCTCCGAGCGTGATGCTGAAGGGCTCCCGGTCCGACTCCAGGAAGGAAAAATCGTAGGTGGATTCCGTCGTCCCGCTGCGATAGATCAGTGCGTCGGCGGTTTCGGAAACCGCCATGGACCCGAACGTCACCGGAAACAGGTCCACGGCGGGACCGGAAACGGTTCTCGATTCCAGATTGAACGGTTGGGCCATGAGCATGTCCTCGTCTCCGCGCAGGAAGAGGATATGTCCGGATGACACAAAGAAAGGATACTCGCCGTCTTCGATGAGCGGTGCGTGTTCACCCGTCCGGCGATCCAGGATGCGGATGTCGGTTGCCTCGCTGCTTGTCTCGGGTGGCACGGCAGAGAACAGGAGGTATCGGTCCCCGGGCAACGGGCGAGGCCACCAGTAGTAGCGTTCGCCCTGTTCCGGGTCCGGTTCAGCAAGCACCTCTTCCCCCCGGCCGTCCAGATGATATTCCCGCAGGATGCCGTCTTCCGGGTCCAGCAGGATGGACTGATTCGAGGACCAGGTGACCAGTGTATTCGAATACGATCCGATGACGGAGCGATTGGACCCATCCGGACGGATGACCATCACATTGTCATTCAGATCGGAATACGCCAGTCGCGTGCCATCCGGGGACCAGGTGGAAAACCCGACCTCGTCGAGTCCCGGAACCCTGTTGCGTTGCCCGGACGCGAGGGAGTGGATGTACTGTCCCGGGGCTACGGCCGAAGTGTCGTAGGCCAGGAAAACGACGTGCGATCCATCCGGTGAAAAGGCAGGGTATCCTACGCCTTCCAGGTCATCGAACACCAGTTTCAAGGCCATGGGTGGGCTGTCCGGTGTTTCCGGCCCTGCCCGCAAGGCCAACCAGATGGCGGTCAGACCGAAGAGGACGGTCAGGGCTGCCAATACCATGGTCAGGGATTGGGCAGACCGGCTTCCGGGGCGGGATGCCCGCTTAACGGTCATCCGGGCTGTCATGCGACTCGAACTTCCGGCCTTCCTGACCTCCTCGGCCAGGCTTTCCAGGTCCACCATCAGATCGGAGGCGGAAGCATACCGGCTGGTGGCTTTCTTGGCCAGCAGCTTGTTCACAATGCGCTCAAGCTCCATCGGGACACCGGTCCGCAGCGCGGTCAGCGGCTCGGCATCCTCATTCATGATGGAATAGACGATGGCCTGCTCGTAATCCCCGCCAAAAGGGAGCGTGCCCGTCGTCATTTCGTGGATGATGACGCCGAGGGCCCACAAATCGGTACGATGATCCACCGACTCCCCACGTGCCTGCTCGGGGCTCATGTAGGCGATGGTGCCCATGGTGGAGCCCATGCGGGTGAGCATGGTGGATTGTGCTGTCTTGGCCAGCCCGAAATCCAGCACCTTGGCCTTGCCTGCGCTCGTAACCATGACGTTGGCCGACTTGATGTCCCGATGGACGATATCCTTGCCGTGGGCCTCGGAAAGAGCCTCGGCTATCTGCCGGGCGATATTCACCACCTCAGGCAGCGGCAAGGGACTCGCCTTTATCATGGCATCGAGCGGCGAGCCCTCGATGTACTCCATGGCTATGAAAGGCCGGGGTTCATCGCCGGGAGCCCCCTGGAGAACCGCCTCATCGATCTCGAAGATGGAGGCGATGTGGGGATGATGGAGCTGGGCGGCCGCCTTTGCCTCGCGATAAAAACGCGCGCGGTCTTCCTCGCTTGTCAATGCAGACGAAGGGAGCAGTTTGAGGGCCACCGTCCGGTCAAGTTTGGAATCGACAGCCTTGTATACCACACCCATCCCGCCGCGGCCCAGTTCAGCCTCGATGCGATAATGGGAGATGCTGGAGCCTTCGAGGGACACTGGCGCTGCAGGCTTGATGGGAGGGGCGGGTGGGTTGGCCCAATAAACGCGTCACCCACGCGAATCACAATGTGCAATCCCGCAGAGATCCTGACGTCGCGCCCTGGAGAGGATCTACATTTCCCACTTGTTGGAATTGATCATCAATCTTGAAATCTTCCAGCCCTCAGCCGTGCGGTGATAGACGACCAACTGTTTCAGGTCGATGTGGGCCGAGTCCGATGCATCCGGTGAAACCGCCAGGCCCCGGACCTCGCTGTGGACGTGGGCCCAGTCGCCCTGGACGTCTATGTCCTGCGGTTCGATCGTGATATCGGTCGACCAACCGGCGAATGCCGCCCGTGTCATGGCTTCAAGGGAGTCCCGATTCGTGACCACCTGCTGATAGGATGGCATGTACCAGAACGGATCGTCCCACGCGTCCAGCCAGGCATCCGCATCGCCATCATTGTTTGCGCGAGCAACCTGATCGATCAGGTCCCGGATGGCTGACTCATCTGCCGCTGGATCCGGCGACGTGCAGGCACCCAAAAAGAAAACGGCCAGGAAAAGCGGAATCAGAATTCTGTTCATCTGAAAAGTGGGTTGGTGTTGGTCATGTGACCCCTGGATTCGTCTTGAGTTGCCAATTGGCAGCATGGCGAACCAGAACGCGCTCAGGACGTATGGCGCGATTCCAGTTGTCTCCCAATCCATACACCATCATCATGCCCCGACTGTATCTGGCCGGTTTTCTGGCGGCCTTCCTGTTGCTGACCGGTTGCACATCGGAAGATTCCGGAAGCGTCGACAACGACTCCGCGGCGTACCTCGAGGACCTGGTCATTACGGACCTGGTGGAAGGAGAAGGCCAGGTGATCCAGGCCGGACAACGTGCTGAAGTCCACTATACGGTGTGGTTCAGGGACTCCTCGGCTGAAGGCAACCGTGGACGGATGCTGCAGTCTTCCAAGCAGGCCCGTCAGACATTCACGTTCATGGTCGGAAACGACAGCGTCATCCAGGGATGGCACCAGGGCGTACCCGGAATGAAAGTCGGCGGTACGCGGGAACTGGAGGTTCCATATCGTCTTGCCTATGGAGAGGACGGCCGAATGGGGATCCCGGGAAAACAGGATCTGGTTTTTGAAATCGAACTCGTGAGCATCAAATGACATCATCCAACGGACTGATCATCACTGACCTTGTGGACGGCGAAGGCGCCGAAGCGACCCGCGGCAGCACCATTGAAGTGCACTACACGGGCTGGCTCTTCCATCCGGACAACGAAGACCACAAAGGCCGCAAGTTCGACAGTTCGGTCGACCGGGGGGAGACGTTTTCCTTCCGCCTGGGCGCGGGCAATGTCATTCAGGGATGGGACGAAGGATTTGCCGGAATGAAGGTGGGAGGCATGCGCCGCCTGACCATTCCGCCGGAAATGGGGTACGGTGCGCGTGGCGCCGGAAATGTCATTCCGCCGCACGCCACGCTGATCTTCGACGTCGAACTGATCGACGTGCATTGAGCCGGACGATGCCTGGCTCAGAGGGCTATTCGGGCATCCAGTCCAGGGGCAGCATGTCGGCCAGCCGGAAGAACGTCCAGTAACCGAGTTCGGTGGTTGCCGGGCCTTCTGAAGGAAGGATCACACCCGTGTCGTCGATGAAGGCCTGATAGGTCGGGAGTTCGACGAAGGTCACATTCATTTCGCCGGCGAGTACTTCCGAGAGATCGGAGACAGGCCAGTACCTTCCGATGAATTCGGGCCAGCGGCCATCGCCGCCGTCTCCGAAGTACTGGATGCGTACCCAGCCAGCCCAGTCGATGCGACCCACACCGGGACGATCATCTTCGTACAGGATGGGCACGGGTTCGCCATAGATTCCTTTCAGGTCGGCTTCCTTGACCGGAGAGTGGTCCTCGGCGGCTCCCGGACCTCCGACAAACCATGCGGCCCATTCCTCATCTTTCATGCTGCCGGACATGAGCGCCGACAGGAAATGACGACGGGACCCTTCCCAGGTATCCTCCCGGTTCTTGGTCCAGTTCTTTTCGTCTTTCTTCTTCTCGGGCGTCATGGGCTCGAACAGGGTGTACCCGTCCCAGCCGAATCCCACGGCATTGCCGCCGAACTGGAAATTGTGGATGGTGACACGGTATCCCAACTCCGGATTGAGGAATACGAACGGTTCGGCTGACGTGACGCTTATGGCATTGTTGGCATCGTCGAATGTGTGCCTCAATACTTCTGGATTGACCATCTCGATGTCGCGTGCAAACCGGGTGTAGGAGAAGGCTGCAATCTCGAAAAAGGAGAGGCGATCCCCGTTCATCGGTTCTCCAACAGCCGCTACCGGAGCTCCCATGGCTATTGTCATGGCCCGACAGTCTTCCTGGTTTGTCCGTATCCCCGTTGCTCCGGATCCTGGTGCCACCGCGACGACCTCGAAGGAATAATGTGAAGGCGCCTCCATGTCGAACTGCCCATTCTCGTCGGTCGTGGTCTGCAGCGTTGTCATGTCCACGAAGACGGTGGCGCCGGCTACGGGTTGGCCGTCGGCATCGACAACGACACCCGAAATCTGGCGAGCCGAGGCGGGTCCGGCCAGCAGGAGGAATGCGATTCCGAGAAGGATTGGAAGGAGGATGGACCGTTTCATGACGTCAGGATCAATGTGGAAGTGCGGGTAAGGAAGGTAACAGGCCTGGATTCCGGTCTCCTACAGGCTTCCCCACGTGCTTGTGTAGGGGAAAATGCGTCGGATGGTCAATGCGGGCGCATCGAAATCAGGGTCTCTTTTTTGCCACCCATGAGATATTCCAACTGGGCTCGGGTAAAGAGGATGACACCGAAGATCTCCATACCCTCCTCGACGAGGGTGCTCATGGCGTAGGCCAGGGAATCGCTGTCGATGGGCTCCCCGATCAACTCCATGATGACGGCTCCCCCCACGAACACGGTGCCGGCCAGTACGAACTGCCGGAAGGTGTGACGGGGCAATGAGCGGAGGAAGGGTATGAAATAGAGGCCCACAATCAGGACGATGACCAGACCTCCCCACGCCCAGGAGGGCTCCACGATGGAATTGACGGTTTCATGCAGGCCGGCAATCTCATCCACGAACAGGTAGAAGAAACCCCAGAAGAGGATGGTCCAACGTCGGGCTTGCGGATCCTCCAGGCGTTTCTTCTCCCGGCTCAGGATCCACAGGAATAGCGTGGCGATGCCCAGATTGAATCCCGAAAACCAGGTCGGCAGATTGTGCTCCTCGTTCACGTCGAAGAGCTGGAGGTAGTACCACGGCACTTCGCTTACCTGGTATTCGATGAAATACAGGATCCCGTGCATGGCCAGCAGGACGGCGGCTGTCAGGCTCAGTGACCGGACCAGACGGTGTCGGTTGAGGGTGAGTTCGAACATGGGAGCGTGGCCGCAAAGGGTTGGGTGAAGCGGGCTGAGTTCCAATATCGGCACGCGCGGATGGAAGTCAAGACGAGGGTGCGTCGGTGCTGCGGAGTCCGGCCGGAGATTCCCGGTAGCGCCTTTCGGAGGGGCCCGTTACATTGCGGCCTGTTGTCAACCACCCATCCCATGCACCTCCCATGCGGCTCTCCCTGTTCGCCCTTTTTCTTGGCCTCGCTGCGCTGATCGTATCCGATACCCGCGCCCAATCCATCGACCCAGCCCTGTACGAAGGACTCGACTACCGGCTGGTAGGCCCGTATCGCGGCGGGCGATCAGCGGCCGTGACCGGCGTGCAGGGCAAGCCGAATCTGTTCTACTTCGGTTCGACCGGCGGAGGCGTGTGGCGCACCACGGATGGCGGTCAGTCCTGGGAGAACATCTCGGATGGCTTCTTCGGAGGTTCCATCGGCGCTGTGGCCGTGTCCGAATGGGACAACAATGTGATCTATGTCGGGGGCGGCGAAAAGACCATTCGCGGCAACGTGTCCAGCGGATACGGGATGTGGAAGTCACAGGACGCAGGCAAGACCTGGACCCATATCGGACTGGATGATTCCCGGCACATCGCCCGTATCCGGATCCACCCGAAGAACCCGGACCTGGTCTATGCCGCTGTCATGGGCCATCTGTCGGGTCCGAACGAGGAGCGCGGTGTCTACCGCTCAAAGGATGGCGGCGAGACGTGGGAGAAGATCCACTACATCTCGGACAAGGCCGGTGCCGTCGATCTGCTCATGGATCCTTCCAACCCCCGCGTCCTGTATGCTTCGATGTGGGAGTTCTACCGCAACCCCTACCAGATGTCTTCCGGTGGTGAAGAATCCGGTCTCTGGAAATCAACCGATGGCGGAGATACGTGGGTTGAGCTGACCAACCAGGATAACGGTCTGCCTGGAGGTATGCTCGGAATCATCGGGGTGACGGTATCTCCCGTCAATCCGGATCGAGTCTGGGCCATCGTGGAGCATGACGATGGCGGCGTTTTCCGCAGCGAGAACGGTGGTGAATCCTGGCGGCGCATCAATACGGATCGCAATCTGCGCCAGCGCGCCTGGTACTATACGCGCATCTATGCCGGGACGCAGGATGAGGACGAGGTATGGGTCCTGAACGTGGGGCTCTGGCACTCCAAGGACGGCGGCAGCGAATACGAGCGGGTCGGCACGCCGCATGGGGATCACCACGACTTCTGGATCGATCCGGACAACGCGGATCGGATCATCGTCGGGGATGACGGCGGTGCGCAGGTGACCTACAATCGCGGGGAAACATGGTCGACGTACCACAACCAGCCAACGGCGCAGTTTTACAGGGTCCATACGGACAATCATTTCCCGTATCGCATTTACGGTGGTCAGCAGGACAACTCCACCGTACGCATCCTGCACACGTCGAACGGTCGCAACGAACGCGAATGGGAATCCACGGCCGGAGGCGAAAGTGCCTGGCTGGCCACGCACCCCGAGGATCCGGACATCGTGTACGGTGGATCGTATGGTGGATCGTTCTCGGTGGTCAACCACCGTACAGAGCAATCCCGGTCGATCAACGTCTGGCCGGACAACCCGATGGGTCACGGAGCCGAAGGCTTCAAGTACCGCTTCCAGTGGAATTTCCCCATCATCACGAGCCGGCACGATCCGGACAAGGTCATTGCCACGAGCCAGCACGTGCACGTATCGACCAACATGGGGCAGTCCTGGGAGATCATTTCGCCCGATCTGACCGTCGGCGATCCGACGACACTCGGCCCCTCGGGCGGTCCGATTACGAAGGACAACACGGCCGTTGAGTACTACGCAACAATCTTCACCCTGGCTGAAGGCGAAGAGGACGGCGTCATCTGGACGGGTTCGGACGACGGCTTGATCCACATCACGCGCGATGGCGGGGAGACCTGGACGGATGTCACACCGAACGAACGCATCTTCCCCGAATGGATGATGGTCAACGACATGGTGGTTGATCCGCGCAATCCGGGTGGTCTTTACGTGGCTGGCACGCGGTACAAGCTGGATGACTTCACACCCTACCTGTACAAGACAGACGATTACGGCGCATCGTGGGAGCTGATCACGGAAGGCATCGACCCGATGCACTTCACGCGGGCCATCGAAGTGGATCCGATGCGGGAGGGCCTGCTGTATGCCGGCACGGAGACGGGGATGTACATCTCCTTCGATGATGGCGAGAGCTGGTCGTCCTTCCAGCAGAACCTGCCCATCGTCCCGATCACGGACCTGGAGTGGAAGGACAACGACCTGGTGGTCGGCACCCAGGGTCGGAGCTTCTGGATCATGGAAGATCTCACGCATCTCCAGGGAATCCAGAGCTCGGATAGTGACCGGGAGTACGTTATTCATGAGCCGTACCCGATTACGCTGGGTGCTGAAGGATCCGTACGTTTACGATACTGGTTGCCTTCCGAAAGGGATGAGGATCTGACGATGCGCATCCTGGAAAGCGATGGCTCGACCATCATCCAGACCTACGACGGGGATGATGTCCCCTCGGATGCCGGTGTGAACCAGTTCAACTGGAACATGCGCTATCCGGACGCCGAGTCCTTCCCGGGTCTGATCATGTGGGCCGGCTCCGTGCGCGGACCGGACGCCGTTCCCGGCAACTACGTGGCCCGGTTGATCGTGGGCGATGACTCTACGGATGTCACGTTCCGGATCAATCCGGATCCGCGTTCCGAAACGCCAATCGCCGGGCTGCAGGAGAAGTTCCACTTCCTGATTTCGGTGAGGGACAAACTGACGGAGACCCACCAGGCCATCAAGCAGATCCGCTCCCTGCGCGATCAGGTCAACGACATCGTGGACAGGATTCCTGCTGACCATCCGGAGGCAGACTCCATCGAAGCCTTTGCCGATCGCATGCTCGAAGGCATGAAGGAAGTCGAGGAGGCGCTGTATCAGACGAAGAACCAGTCCGGTCAGGATCCCCTGAACTACCCCATCCGCCTCAACAACAAGCTGGCGGCTGTGGGAGGCGTGACACGAGGCAACTTCCCGCCGACCGATCAGGCCTACGAAGTCCGGGATGAGCTCATCCGACAGATTGACGAGTGGCTCACGAAGCTGGCCGACATCACGTCGTACCAGATGAACGAATTCGAGAATATGGTCGACGATATCGACCTGCCGGTCATCAAGCTGGACAGTTGACCGCTCCTACGAGCGCCCATCGTTGATTTCAGCATCGGGGAGGGCGTCGCGCAGCCGCGCGACGCCCTCGTCGCTTACGTTCGTTTCCCACAGATACACGGCCTCGAGTGCCGGAAAGTCTGTCAGGATGTCCAGAGCCGCATCGTCCACCTGCGTGCCGTAGAGATTGAGCCGCGTCAGGAAGGCCAGGTCGGACAATGCACCGAGACCGGTTCCGTTCAGGGCCGTCCGCGACGCGTCCATCGAGGTCAGGTGCGGAAAGCGTTCAAGCAATGCCAGGTCGTCGTCGGAGAGGTCCGTTCCTGACAGATCGAGGGAAATGACATTCGGCGCCACGTCTTCCAGGCCATCAATGCGCAGGCAGGACGCGGTGTCGCAGGCCAGGTCGAGGAATGGCTGATCTACGGCGACCCGGGTCAGGCGCATTCCAGGGGTATTCAGGGCGGCCACAGTGGCCGTATCCGGCTCGGACAGGTTCAGCGCGAAGACACCCGTCTTGATCTCGCCCATGCCGTAGGCCTGCAGGATGGAGCGGATGGATCCGGGCATATCGGCTGCTGCAACGGTTCCGTCGAATCCGGATTCCGAATCGACCCACCACCGCAGCAACTCCACATCCGCGTGCGACAGCGGCTTGGATTCGGGCAGTGGCGGCATGGCGCGACGATGTTCTACCGGCAACATGACCCGCTGGATCAGCAGACTCGCATCGGGAGCGCCCCAGGTGATCAGCGGATCGTCTTCCGTGTCCGTTTCATGGGTGCCGATGGCCTCGGCCGTGGTCAGGTCCAGACCACCTTTGCGGCGTCCTTCGCCGTGACAGGAAGTACACTTGGCGCCGAAGATGGGTGCCACGATGGTTTCGTACACCGTGCTCGAGTCCGGGCTGGACAGGTCGAAGCGAGTGTCGAGAGAGGGCGCTTCACCCAGGATCGGCTGCAGGAGGGCCGGGGCGTATTCGCCGGAGAACTGTTTTCCGTGGGTCATCTCGCCACCCTTGTGCCCGCCGATGAGGAGGCTGGCCGCGAGCAGGCTCCATGCCGCCGTGCGCAGACCGCGGCCGAAATTCTCCAGACTCAGGAGGAGTATGCCGGCCGGCGCCAGCGGGATGACGAATCCGAACGCGCGGTGCCAGAACAACACGTCGGTGGGGTATCCACCCATCTGCACGAGCCAGGATCCCGCGGCGGCGGCCGCGACACCGGCCCAACCACCCAGCAGCAATGCCGCCTGTTCGACCCCACCCGGTTGCTCATCCTTGCGCCACCGCCTTGAAAGCGCCAGCAGGCCGGCAAACAGCAGGAAACCGATGGGCAGGTGCACCAGCGCCGGATGCTGGCGGGCCAGGAAACGCGCGCCGTCCGGCGCGCGCCCGGCAGGATCAACGAAGAAGAAAATCAGGCCGAGGGCCACCAGCGTGGCCACGGCATTCCAGAAAGCAGCGCGTTGGGTCATCAGGTCAGGATTTCGTTGACCACGCGTCCGCCCACATCGGTAAGCCGGAAATCGCGTCCCTGGAATGGGAAGGTCAGTTGTTCGTGGTCAAAACCGAGTTGGTGCAGGATAGTCGCCTGCAGATCATGTACATGCACCCGTCCGCTGACGGGCTGGTATCCGATATCATCCGTCTCTCCGTACGAGAAGCCGCGTTTGACGCCGGCGCCGGCCAGCCACATGGTGTAGACGTCCGAGTGGTGGTCCCTTCCAACGAAAGGGTTGTCCTGTCCCGTCCGGTTCTCCAGCATGGGAGTCCGGCCGAATTCACCGCCCCAAACCACCAAGGTCTCGTCCAGCAGGCCGCGGCGCTTCAGATCCGTAAGCAGCGCCGTCATGGCCTGGTCCGTTTCCTTGCATCGCTCCACGAAGCCATGGTTCAGGGCTTCGCTTTCCCCTGCGCCGTGCGAGTCCCAACCCCAGTGGAAGAGTTGCACGAATCGTACGCCGCGCTCCACCAGTCGCCGGGCCAGCAGGCAGTTGTTGGCAAAGGACACCTTGCCCGGCTCGATACCATATTCCGTTTGAATGGCTTCCGGCTCGCTCATGATGTCCATGGCCTCGGGTACGGACATCTGCATCCGGAAGGCCAGTTCGTATTGGGAGATGCGCGTCAGGATCTCCGGATCCTGCGTCTCCGCGTATTCCTGCCGATTGATTTCGTTGATGGCCTCGATGCTGCGCCGCCGCATGTCGCGGGACACCCCGTCTGGATCGGACAGGAAGAGGACCGGGTCGCCGTCCGATCGGCACTGCACACCCTGGTAGACCGTGGGAAGGAAGCCACTGCCGTAAACGGAAGCACCGGCGCTAGGCGCAGCGGCACCAGAAATGAGCACCACAAAGCCCGGCAGGTTCTGATTCTCGGACCCGAGACCATAGAGGGCCCAGGATCCAAGCGATGGACGGCCCAGCCGCGGACTGCCGGTGTACATGAACAGCTGCGCGGGAGCGTGATTGAACTCGTCCGTATGCATCGCTTTCAGGAACGTCACATCGTCCACGACCTTCGAGAAGTGCGGGAGGTGATTGGACACCCACGCACCTGATTCGCCATGCTGAGCGAACGTTGCCTGGGGCCCGAGAAGCTTCGGTACGCCCCGGATGAAGGCGAATCGCTTGCCTTCCAGCAGCGAAGGCGGCGTCTGCTGTCCATCGAGTCGCTGCAGCAGGGGCTTGTAATCGAAGAGTTCGTGCTGGCTGGGCGCACCGGCCATGTGCAGGAAGATGACGTGCTTGGCCTTTGCCGGAAAATGCGGCGCCTTGGGCATCAGCGGGTCATCCAGCCGTACGGGACCCGGGCTCAAAGGCGATCCAGAAGCAAACGCATCCAGCGCTGCGGGGCCCATTATAGAGGAGAGCGCCATCGACCCGATCCCGGCAGAAAACGACTTCAGGAAATGTCGCCGCGTTTGCAGGTGCGCCCACCCCAGCCGGGCCTCATCCTGTATGCTGGTGTTTTTGCTCATTCTTTGGTCAGGAAGGCGTCGAGATTCAGGATGGCATTGGCCGCCACGGGAACGGAGGTCTCCTGGGCCAGATCGGTCAGCACCTTACGGGTAGTCTCGGAAGGCTCACGGCCGAAAGCGAACCGGTACCCGGCGGCAACCTGCTCATCGGGATCGTCTGACGCTGCCTCCATCCGCACAGCCAGAGCCTCCGCCGCCTCCCAGAAGGCCGGGTCATTCAAGGTGACCAGGGCCTGAAGCGGAGTATTGGTCCGGACGCGCCGCGAGACACAGACTTCGCGGGACGGTGCGTCGAAGGTGATCATGGAGGGATACGGCCCCGTACGTCGCCAATAGGTATAGATGGCCCGGCGATGACGGTCTTCGCCCTCGGCGGTGACCCACTGCTGGCCATTGTACGGGTTGCGCCAGACACCCTCGGGTTGGGGCGGCATGACGGAAGGGCCGCCCTTTTGGTCGGACAGCAGGCCGGAAACGGCCAGGGCCTGATCGCGGAGCTGCTCGGCCGAAAGCCGGAAGCGGGGCCCGCGCGAGAGCAGTCGATTGTCGGGATCCATCTCGAGTTTGGCAGCCGTCGGAGAGGAGTCCTGACGATAGGTGGCGGACATCACGATGGTCTTGAGGAGCCCTTTCATGCTCCAAGCCTGATCTTTCCGGAAATGGACAGCCAGCCAATCCAGCAGTTCAGGATGGGAGGGAGGGATACCGACCGTCCCGAAATCATCGGTGCTTTCGACGATGCCTGTGCCGAAAAGCTGCTCCCAGAATCGATTGACCGTTACACGTGCCGTCAGCGGGTTTTCGTCGGACACCAGCCACTCCGCGAACGACAATCGGTCCATGGTCTCATCGCCCTGGTTGAACACGGCAGGCACACCGCCCTGGACTGCCTCCAATTGCGACAGGAAACTGCCCCGCTCGAATACGCGGGTCACACGTGCTTCGTCGGGAGGGAGCTCCTGCATGATGGGCGTACGGACCGGACTCAATTCATTGATGGCGCGACGGATTTCCCCACGGCGCTCACGAATGGCAGCCGTGCTTTCGTGGGCATCGGCAAAACGGTCCCGGATGAAGGCTTCCTGATGCGGACTCCGGTCCCCGGGCGCGATGGCAGCGATGCGGAGGACTTCGTTTTTGGAGGTGTTCAGCAGGGTGCCGTTGACCTCCGGATCGTCCAGCCGCGTCTCCCAGGCGCGTCGCACGGTCATCATCGAGTCCGAACGTGCAAACGCGACCAACTCGGCCTCCACGCTGGCCAACTCAGCCTGCAGTCGAGCCCCTTCCGCAGCGTGGGCTGGTTCGAATTCCAGCAGCACAGGCTCTTCCGAAGGCTGGTCCCAGTCCGCCGTGTTGTTGAAAATGGCAAGCGAGCGGTAGAAATCCTCCTGCACGAACGGATCGTAGGGATGACCGTGGCACTGAACGCAGGCCATGGTCGTGCCCTGGAATACTTCCCACGTCGTCCCCACGCGATCGATGACCTGGGCCAGACGGTGCTCCTCATCATCTGTGCCTCCTTCCTCGTTGGTCATCGAGTTGCGATTGAAAGCAGTTGCGATCAGTTGTTCTTCCGTCGGATCCGGAAGCAGGTCCCCGGCCAATTGCTCGATCGTGAACCGGTCGAACGGCATGTCGGCATTGAACGCATCGATCAGCCAGTCGCGGTAGCGCCAGATGGAGCGGGCACGATCAGCCTCATAACCCTTGGAATCCGCATAACGAGCCAGGTCCAGCCACAGGGCAGTCCATCGCTCGCCGAACGCCGGGTCGGCCAGCAGGTCTTCCACGAGTCCCTCGTAGTCCCCCGAATCACAGAACGCATCAACGCGCTCCGGGTCGGAAGGCAGCCCGATCAGGTCCAGGCTGACGCGTCGCGCCAACACGCTGCACGACGCTTCTTCCGCAGGCTCCAGACCGGCATCCCGGAGTCGGTCCAGGACGAAGGCATCAATCGGATTCAGGATCCACGAGTCCACGGTCGTCGCCTCGGGCCGCGCGGGTGGCTCGTATGCCCAATGACGTTCCCAGTTGGCTCCCTGATCGATCCATCGGCGGATCAGGTCGATCTCCGCGTCTGAGAGCGCGGCTTCATCCTTCGGCATGCGATAGGCCGGATCCGCATGGGAAATCATCCGGACCACCGCGCTGGCACCGGCGTCGCCCGGCACAATGGCCGGTTCGCCCGACTCGCCACCGAGCAGGGCCAGATCCCGGAACTGAAGGTTCAGGGCGGCACTGGTTTTGACGCCCCCGTGGCACGCCACGCAGTTCTCGTTCAGGATGGGTCGGATATCGGCATTGAAATCGACATCACCCGAGCCACAACCTGCGAGGAACAGGGCGAGCGCTATGAGGGCGGGGAAACGCATGGGGAAGAATCGGGCGCGTACTTACAGATAGTCAAGCGGGCGGGGATGGATCGGTTTTGCTATTCTGGATGGAAAGAACCCGCACCACGCCATGAATCGTCGTCAATTCGTGTCCACTACTGCCCGCACCGCCGCGGGCCTTGCCATCATGCCTGCCGCTCCTTCCGTCATCGTGAAGCGCACGCTTTCCGATCAGATTATCGGTCACGGGGACTTCCGGTACCGCGTTGACCTCGAGTGGGGCAACCTGGACCCGATGGCCCACCCCGTCAAGAACTGCCACGAAATGGTGCAGGATCGCTCGGGGAGGCTGATCATGATCACGGATGAAACGAAAAACAACATTCTGATCTACGACCGGAGTGGCAAGCTGCTCGATTCCTGGGGGACTTCGTTCCCGTACGGTCACGGTCTGACGCTGTCGGACGAAGGCGATGCCGAATACCTGTGGATCTGCGACAACGGATTCGACGGGAATGCCCAGGTCGTGAAGACGACACTGGATGGCCGGGAAGTCATGCGACTGACATCACCCAAGGAGCTCGGCATTTACGGGGAGGACGACAACTTCTACCCGACCGAGACCGCAGTTTCTGCGAACGGAGATGTGTATGTAGCCGATGGGTACGGATCCCAGTGGATCCTGCAGTATGCGGCCGATGGCACATTCATCCGGAAATTCGGGGGGCGGGGTGATGGCGATGCCGAATTCTCCACGGCTCACGGGGTCTGTGTCGACGCCCGGGGCGATGGCGATCCCACGCTGATCTGTACCTCTCGCGGGCACAACGCATTCAAGCGTTTCTCGCTCGATGGCGAGTACCTGGAAACCATGTTCCTGCCGGGTGCTTTCGTATGCCGGGCCGTCATTGACGAGGACATGCTGTACTCGGGAGTGTGCTGGTCCCGACTCCGCTACCTGAACCAGACGCCTGACTCCGGATTTGTGACCATCCTGGATGACCGGGGTCGTGTCGTGTCCAATCCCGGCGGTACGCAGCCCGAGTACCGCGGCGGCGAACTGCAATTGATGCTACAGCAGGAATCGATCTTCAATCATTGCCACGACGTGTGCGTGGACCAGGACAAGAACCTCTATGTCTGCCAGTGGAATGCCAACCAGACCTATCCCATTCGCCTGGAGCGCGTCTAGCCTGCTGATCCTCCTGCTGCTGGCGGGGTGCGGCCGGGCAGAAACGCCGACCGCCGGCGAGCGGGCCCTGCTCACGGGCACGCTCGAGCGGGGCACGGAAGGGGGGCTCTATGTTCACTCCTGTGGTTCGGACCGGACCTATCGCCTGGTGGACGAGGAAGGCTATCTGGAAAAGGCCGGTGCCTTTGCTTCGGTGTATGCGATCTCCTCCGAACGGGATGGAAGACAGGTGTGGCAGGTTCTGAGGGTCAATTATGTCCCGGTGGAGGGCTTCGGATGCAATTATGACTGGCGCGGCACGCTGTGGCGTGCCGCGGGCAACGAACCCTTCTGGGCGGCCCGCGTGTCGGAAGATGGTCTTTCGCTGCAGTTTCCGGATCGGGACATGGTCGTCATCCCCGTCACAAAGGCGCAGGGGCCCGTTTTCAGGGGTGAGGGGGTGACGCTCTCGTTCAGCAACCGGACGTGTGTGGATACCATGGCCGACACGGACTTCGGCTGGGTCACGACCCTCGAATGGGGTGGCCGTTCCTACCGTGGTTGTGGCTTCCAGGGCATGGCCGAGCAGCCGGCCAGATGATGAAGGAGCCTGTCGAACACACATTCACCTGTCCCTACTGCTGGGAAGAGATCAGCATGGTCCTGGAGCCGCGCCCCGAGGAACAGACCTACATCGAGGACTGCGAAGTGTGCTGCCGACCCATCGAGGTCCGATTCCGGGGCGATCAGGACGGCATTTCGGCCTTCGAAGCGATCTCGATAGAGCAGTGATGCAGCCATGGACCTGACATATCGCAGGGCCGATCGTTCGGACATCCCGGTTCTTCGAGGCTGGGACGAACAACCCCATGTCATTGCAAGCGACCCGGATTCGGATTGGAACTGGGAAGAAGAGGTTGGTCAGGATCCCTGGTGGCGGGAGCAGTGGATGGTTCTGGCAGAACAGCGCCCCATCGGCTTCCTGCAGATCATGGATACCTCAGAGACCGACTATGCCTACTGGGGCCAAAACCCGCCCGGTCAACGCGCCATCGACATCTGGATCGGAGAGCCTGACATGCTGGGGAAGGGGTTCGGGACAAACATGATGACCTGGGCCATCGACCGATGCTTCTCGGATCCCGGCGTACAGTCCATTGCCATCGACCCGCTATTGTCCAACACCCGTGCCCACCGATTCTACGAGCGTCTGGGATTCCGATTTCTTGAGGAACGGATGTTTGAAGAAGACCGGTGCCGGGTGTATGTCCTCTCGAGGAGCAACTGGGCTGAAAGGCTCAAGCGATCAGGCCCTTGACCACCTTGCCGTGGACATCCGTGAGGCGGAAACGGCGGCCCTGATGCAGGAAGTTGAGCCGTTCGTGGTCGAAGCCCAGCAGGTGCAGGAGCGTGGCCTGGAAATCATGCACGTGCACCGGGTCCCGGACAATGTTGTAGCCGAAATCGTCGGTTTCCCCGAAGACCGTGCCTTTGTTGATGCCGCCGCCGGCCACCCAGACGGAGAAGCACCGCGGGTGATGATCCCGGCCGTAATTGTCCTTGGTCAGCTTGCCCTGGGAATAGCTGGTGCGTCCGAATTCTCCGCCCCAGATGACCAGCGTGTCGTCGAGGAGGCCCCGGCGCTTCAGATCCTTGATGAGCGCGGCTGAGGGTTGATCCGTGTCCCTGGCCATCAGCGCAATATCCTTGGGCAGGTTGCCGTGCTGGTCCCAGCCCTGGTGATAAAGCTGGATGAAACGGACGTCCCGCTCGGCAAGGCGTCGGGCCAGCAGGCAGTTGGCTGCATACGTTCCCGGCTTTCGGGCTGCTTCGCCATAGAGTTCGAACACCTCATCCGGCTCGTCGGACAGGTCCATGGCTTCCGGCACGGAAGTCTGCATGCGGTAGGCCATCTCGTACTGCGCAATCCGGGAATCGATCTCCGGATCCATGACCCGCTCGTGTTCGGCCCGGTACATTTCCTTGAGGGCGTCCAGCATGTGCCGGCGCGAGGTACGGGACAGTCCATCGGGATCCTTCAGGTACAGCACCGGGTCGGCACCGCCCCGGAACTGTACACCCTGGTGCAAGGACGGCAGGAAGCCTGAGCCCCAGAGGCGGGAGTACAGCGGTTGGTCGCCCTCCCGGCTGCGGGAAAGGAGGACCGTGAACGTGGGCAGGTTGTCGTTGAGTGACCCCAGCCCATAGCTCATCCACGAGCCAAAGGACGGACGACCGGTCTGCTGTGAACCCGTCTGAAAAAAGGTGATGGCGGGATCGTGGTTGATGGCCTCCGTGTGCATCGACCGGATAACGCAGATGTCGTCGGCAATCGAAGCCGTGTGCGGGATCAGGTCGGAAAACCAGGCCCCTGATCGCCCTGCCTGTTTGAAGTCGAACTGCGAGCCGGCCATGGGCAGTGCCGTCTGGAAAGCCGACATGCCGGTCAGTCGCTGGCCGCCCCGTACACTTTCGGGCAGTTGTTCTCCATTCAGATCCCGAAGGGTGGGCTTGTAGTCCAGCAGCTCGAGATGCGAGGGACCGCCGCTCTGGAAGAGGTAGATGACGCGCTTTGCCTTCGGCGCAAAATGGGGGCCTTCCGGTCCCTTGCTCGCAGAAGGCGCGCCGAACGCATCCAGGATCCCCATCGGGTTGATGAGCGATGCCAGCGCGGCGCCTCCGAACCCACAGGCCGACCTCGACAGGAAATGCCGTCGGGTGGACAGATATTTGATGTCGTCGAGGTCGCTCATGATGCTAGCGCACGAACAAGGTGGCGTCGTGGTTCAAGATGGTGGAGGCTACCGAAGTCATGGAGGCTACTTCAACCGCCGGCAGGGACGTATCCCGGGCGTGTTCGCCGGTGGTCAGCAGGCGGCGAGCGTCCTCCGGCGCGGCGGCGAAGTGGGCGCGTTGCGTGGCCAACAAGGCCACGAGGGCGTTGCGCTCTTTGGGTACCGGGTCGCGGCTGGTCAGGGCCCGGAAAGCAAAGGCGATCCGTTCCTCATCGGTCGAGCCGCCTTCGCGAAGCATGCGCTCGGCCAGGGCCCGGGAGGCCTCCACATACTGGGGGTCATTCATCAGTACCAGCGCCTGCAACGGGGTGGACGTGCTTTGGCGTCTGACAACACACAGGTTGCGCTCGGAAGCGTCGAAGATCATCATCGAAGGCGGAGGGGTAGTACGCTTCCAGATGGTATACAGGCTGCGGCGATACAGGTCGTCGCCCTCGTCCTGGACATACTCCGTGCCGTTACGGGTGGCCTGTTCTTTCCAGAGGCCCGCCGGCTGATACGGCCGAACCGGGGGGCCGCCGAGGTCATCCACCAACAGGCCGCTGGCCGCCAGGGCATGATCGCGCATCATCTCGGCCGTCAGCCGGCGGGCCGGACCCCGGGCCAACAACACGTTGTCGGGATCATCCTTCATCACGTCAGGGCTGGCCACAGATGATTGTCGGTACGTGGCGCTCAATACCAATCGCCGCAGCATGGCCTTTGTGTCCCAGCCCGATTCCCGGTATTCGATGGCCAGCCAATCCAGCAACTCCGGATGCGTCGGAATGGCGCCCTGGGAGCCCAGGTTGTCCGATGTGGCCACGATGCCCCGCCCGAACACTTGCTGCCAGAGCCGATTCACGGCCACCCGTGCCGTCAGGGGATTTTCGTCCAGGAACAGCCACTGCGCCAGTCCCAGCCGGTTCTTGGGGAGGTCATCCGGGAAAGGCAGGACGGCCTCGGGGGTATCCCGGCCTACGGAGTCTCGTGGCGCATCGTACTGGCCGCGGTGCAGCAGGTAGGTGGGGCGCGGCTCCGGCAGTTCGCGCATCACCATGACTTCCGGGGCATGGGTCAGAATGCGGTCCTCCCGTGCACGCCAGTGCCTGAGTTCGGCAGCCACCTGTTTCCATGCGTCGGATCCGGTGGTCACAGCATAGTCCCGCCATTCATGCGAACCCGTGTCCTGACCTGCCAGGGTCCGGAGTTCGGGCAGCGTGAGTCGACGATTGAAGACCTTCCACTCATCGAAGGTGACCTGATCCAGCATCCGCTGGTTGTTGTCCGTGAAACCGAGCCTGAGATCGCCCGGTCCGGCCCAGTTGGTGGAGTCCCCGGTGAAGGGATCGATGGTGATGCGTGTGCTTTGCTTCAGGTTGTCCGTGATGATCCGGGAGGGGAGCACCTTCCCGTTCAGAACGATATCGATCCCCGCGGCCCGACTCGATCCGTCGTAGCGGAAAGCCAGGTGATGCCACTCCCCGGTGGACACGGGTTCTTCCGAGCGGATCCGGATCTCGTTGTCTGGTCCCACGTGAACAACCCGGGCCGTGATGGTGTGGTCCGGATTCAGGAACGTCATGTAGCCCCGGTCCCCGTCCATGAGGCCGCTGGTCTTGGCAATGAGCGGCCCCCAGGTGTCAGGATCCTCAATGCGCAACCAGGCGCTGACGGTAAAGGGGTCGAAGCGTTCGAAGTGATGCCGCTTGTTGCCAGCATCCAGCCAGCCATCCCCGACCAGGGTCATGGCCTTGCCGCCATCCACTCCGTCCACGATCTCCGGGAGCCGCTCCCTGTCTCCCCAGAAATAGCCCGCGCTGTCGGGCTGCACGCGGTCCTCGAGCGTGAGCAGATTATCCTTTTCTACGAACTCCTCAATCGGGTAGTGGGCCGTCATGCCCTGAATGGTAACAGCACTACCCGGCGCCATGCTCGAAGCATCTGCGTCCCATCGGGCGTTGGCGACGTCCGCTTCGGCCTCGAGCTCTGCAATCTTCGCCCGAATACGGGCCAGCTCTTCATCCTCGACCTCGGTCGTCAGGATGACCGTGGGGCTGGCCTCGCCGGCGTAGGGAATGTTGCCGATCTCGTTGTTGGAATTGAAGAACGAGAACAGCTCGTAGTACTCTTCCTGGGACACCGGGTCATAGCGGTGGTCATGGCACCTGCCGCACTCCATCGTCAATCCGAGGAATGCCTTGCCGAAGGTGTCGGTCCGGTTGGCCACGTAGTCCGTCCGGTATTCTTCCAGGACGATGCCCCCTTCCTGGCTCTGGAGATGATTGCGGTTGAAACCGGTGGCCAGGATCTGGTCCCGGGTAGGATTGTCGAGGAGATCGCCGGCCAGTTGTTCGATGACGAACTCGTCGTACGGGCGATTCTCATTGAAGGAGCGGATGACCCAGTCCCGCCAGGGCCACATATTGCGCCAACCATCGTCCTGGTATCCGTGACTGTCCGCGTAGCGGGCCAGGTCGAGCCACTCTGCTGCCATGCGTTCGCCGTAGTGCTCGGAGGCGAGCAGCCGGTCCACCACGCGCTCATGGGCGCCATCCGATGTGTCTCCCAGGAAATCAGAAATCTCAACTACCGTTGGAGGCAGACCGGTCAGATCGAAGGTCACCCTCCGGAGCCAGGCTTCCCGGGCGGCTTCTTCCGACGGGGTCTTGCCGGCGTGTTCCATGCGCGCCAGGACAAACCGGTCCAGATCGTCGCGGGGCCAATCCGCGTCGTGGACAGTCGGGACATTGGGCCGCTCAGGAGCCGAGAAAGCCCAATGCTCCTCGAATTCCGCTCCCTGTTCGATCCACCGGATCAGGATGGCCTTCTCTTCCGGCGTCAGCGACAGATTGGACTCGGGGGGCGGCATCCGGTAGGCATCGTCCCCTGAAAGGATGCGATGCACGAGTTCGCTGCTGCCCGGATTGCCCGCCCGGACGGCACGGCTGCGGGGACTGCCCGAAAGCGACGCCCGCATGCCTTCTTCCGTATCGAAGCGCAGATCGGTTACGCGGCCCTCTGCATCGGGTCCATGACACGAGAAGCAGCGATCCGACAGGATGGGGCGGACGTGGAGGCTGAAGCTTACCTGCTCGGGTATCTCCACGGAGGCATTCTGTACCTCGGGCGGAATGTCCACCGAGCAGCCCGCCAGCCACAGGGCCGGGACCAGAAGAAAGGCGGAAATGTGGCGGGCGGACACAGTGGGGAGCAGGGTGGATTGGCGATGCCCATTATAGAGGATCCTGCACCCGGAACGCAATGCGCAGCCGGTGAGGACACGTTCAGGTGATCTTCCCTTGCCGGTATTGTTTTGATAACAGGCAGTCGGTATCCTCGGCCCTCTTTTCAACCCACACCGGGCATACGCCGAGGTGCATCACACCATCATGTCGCGCATGAAGAAACGCATCGTCTTTTTCGAAGCCGAAGGAGGCTCCGACAAATGGCTCGACGGGCACCGTCGGGACACGCAGCCGATCGTGTTTGCCCTGAAATCCCGCGGCTGGGATTCGGAAATCATCTTCTATCGGGACGAGTGGAAGGAACGGATCATCGAGTATTGCGAGAACCGCTTCGATGCGTACGTCAGCCGGATCAACCCGGGCAATCTGGCCTACGGAGAATCGGACTACTTCGACATGCTGCGGGAATTGTCCAACCGAGGCATGATCGGGATGGCCCATCCGGACGCCATGATCAGCTTTGGAGCAAAGGATGCGCTGGTCAAGCTGCGACACACGAGCATGGTGCCCGACGATACGTTCGTGTATTACACCGTGGAAGAGTTCGAGGAGCAGTTTCCGACGAGCCTTTCCCTCGGTGAGCGCGTGCTCAAGCAGAATCGCGGATCGACCGGCACCGGCATCTGGCGGGTGACCGTGGTGGACGGTCGGGACTTCGAAGCCGGTCAGGCCCTCCCGAAAGACACGCTGGTCAAGTGCACGGAAGCCAGGGACAACCATACCGAATTCCACACGCTGCGGGATTTCATGACCTTCTGTCACCGCTACATCCACGGAGACAACGGCATGCTCGTGGACATGCGGTACCTGCCCCGCATCAGGGAGGGCGAAATCCGCATTCTGATGGTCGGGTCCGAACCGATTTTCGTGGTGCACAAACAACCTGCTGAGGGAGAGGACTCGTTCTCTGCCACACTCTTCTCGGGAGCCAAGTACACTTACGACGATCCGTCGGAATGGCAACCGCTGGTGGATCGCTTTCTGGGAGAGTTGCCGGCCATCTGCGGATCGCTGGGCCGGGACGACATTCCGCTCATCTGGACGGCTGATTTCATTCTGGACACGGCGGAGGACGGATCGGACCGGTACGTACTGGGAGAGATCAATTGCTCCTGTGTCGGCTTTACGAGCCATCTGGAAGAAGGCATCCAGGACAAGGTGGCCCGGGAGATCATCCGGGTGGTGAAGGCGAGGCATCCCGAGGGCTGAGCTGCGACCGGGTACCCATGGAAAAGGCCCGGCGCCTTACGGGGCGCCGGGCCTGTGTCAATCAGGCTTACAGGCCTGATGTCGCGCGTTTCCTGCCTGGAGGCTCAGTTTTTCGTGATCGTGTAGGTGACCGTGCGGGTTACGTTGTCCGGGTCGGCGTCGACCGTGGCTACGGCTTCGTAGGCGAGGGTCAGGCCGGCTGCGTTCACTTTGGTCAGTTTGTCGATCAGGCTTTTGGATTTGCTGCCGAGTTCGACCTTGCCTTTGGAACGGGCTTCGCCGGGAGCGCTCATTTCGGCGTAGAGCGTCAGGCCTTCCGGCATGTCCTGGTCGAGTTCAGCCGAGATCTTGCGGTTCTTGCCGTTCGTGGTGACCGCATAGGTGGCAGAGGCGGTGGCTGCGTCGGGTGCTTCGCCGGCGGTGACGGTGTTGATGGTCATGTTGACCGAACCGGAAATCGAGATGACGTCGATCTCTTCAACGTTGATGGACACCTGCTGTGTCGAAACATTCGACTGGGCGAGGGAGGCGCCGGTGAGGAGGAGGGAAGCGAGGGCGATGGAGAAGAAGCGTTTCATTGTAGTCTCGGGTAGAGGTTGGTTGGTGGCGTGTTTGCCGTTGTTGCTTGCTTCCATTGCAAACCGGAGGCCAAACGTTGGCACGAACCTGCAAAACCCTCCAAACAGCTTCCAATAGCCGATTGTCCGTCCGTGCCAATCCAGAAAGTGTTTCGACAGCAAAACACTCGTGGCCTGAAGGCATGACGTGCGTGGTATGTATCCCGACGTCAAAGCCGTATACTGCCCCCGTTCTGCTACCGGAAGCGAGACCCTGGTCCGATCCCACATGCCTGCACTCGCATCACGCGAAAACATCAAGAAAGAGCTGGGACTCTTCGATGTATTCACGCTGGCAACCGGAGCCACGATCAGTTTCGGGTTCTTCCTGCTGCCCGGCGTGGCAGCCGTGATGGGAGGGTCCATCCTGCCCGTCGCCTATCTGGTGGCTGCCCTGGTCCTTTTGCCCGGATTGCTGGCCAAGATCGAACTGGCCACCGCCATGCCCCGATCAGGAGGGGTCTATTTTTTCCTGGACCGATCCATGGGGCCTCTCTGGGGCACGATGACCGGTTTCGGAACCTGGATCTCGTTGATCCTGAAGACCTCTTTTGCCCTCATTGGAGGGGGCGCCTACCTGGGCATCTTTTTCCCAGGGCTGCCGCTGGGTCTCGTGGCAGCCGGTCTGGCCATCCTGTTCGGAGCCCTGAACCTGTTCGGTGCCAAGAAAAGCGGGCAGGCCCAGGGTCTGTTGGTCATCGGCCTCCTTCTGCTCGTGTCCTGGTTTGCCGGGTGGGGTGCCACGCACATGGAGGTCGGTTACCTCAGCGAGCTGTTCACCACGGATCCGGACTCCCTGATTGCCACTTCCGGGTTCGTGATCGTTTCCTACATGGGCCTGACGAAGGTGGCCGGTGTGGCCGGAGAAGTGAAAGACCCGGAGCGCAACCTGCCGCTTGGCATGCTGCTGGCCTACGGGGTCACGATCCTGGTATACGTAATCGGATCCGTCGTGATGATCGGTGTGGTCGGACCGGAGCGGCTGGCGGCAAACGGTGGCGACCTGACTCCGGCAGCAACCGCTGCCGCCGCGCTGATCGGAAGGCCCGGTGCCATCATGATGGCAGTGGCCGCACTCCTTGGCATTTTCTCGGTGGCCAATGCGGGCATTCTGAGCGCTTCCCGCTATCCGATGGCCATGGCCAAGGACCGCATCCTGCCTGAGCGGCTCTCCCGGGTCAACGAGCGTACGGGGACGCCCGTAGCGTCGGTCGTCCTGACCGTGGCTACCGTGCTGTTGTTCGTCCTCGTCTTCAATCCGATGAAGATTGCCAAGCTGGCCTCGGCTTTCCAGCTGCTGATGTTTGCCATGAGCACGATGGCGGTCATCGTCATGCGGGAAGCCCGTCTGGACTCGTACGACCCCAGTTTTCGGAGTCCGCTGTATCCCTGGCTGCAGATTGCAGGTATTGTGGCCGGCCTGTGGCTCATTTTCCAGATGGGGTGGCTGGCCATCGGGTTCACCGCGGGTCTCCTGTGGTTCGGCGCACTCTGGTATCGCCGCTACGCATCGGCACGGGTAGCCCGATCGGGAGCCATCTTCAATCTGTTCGAACGACTCGGACGCAGCAGTGACAATCGCCTGGATCGGGAGTTGCGCGAGATCCTGAAAGAGAAAGGACTGAGGGAAGAGGATCCGTTCGATGAGATCATCGCGCGCAGTCATGTTATCGATATTCCCGAGACGACCACGTTCGAGGCCGTGGTGGATCAGGCAGCCGCATGGCTGGCCCCGCGGCTGCCGTTGACGGCCCACACCATCACCCGGAAGTTCCTCGAGGGAACGCGCATGGGTGGTACCCCCGTAACCCGGGGGGTGGCGCTTCCGCACCTCAGTCTGGAAGGTCTGAAGCAACCCGAAATGGTCATTGTCCGCATTCAGGAAGGGATGGCCATCTCGGGCCCTGATCTGGAGGTGGACCTGGAAGCGGATGCATCTGCCGTGACGGCTGTCTTTTTCCTTCTGAGCCCGAAGGACAATCCCGGTCAGCACCTGCGAATCCTGGCGCAGATTGCACAGCGCGTGGATGATGCCTCGTTTCTCGAGCAATGGCTTTCTGCCGATGGCGAGCAGGGCATCAAGGAAGTCCTGTTGGCCGACGAGCACTTCATTTACATCAGTGTCGGCCCCGGAGTCCCTGCTGGCGCGCTGGCGGGCAAGTCGTTGAAGGAAATCCATTTGCCGCCCGGCAATCTGATTCCCGTCATCCGACGCGGGGATCAGAACATCATTCCCCGCGGCGACACCGTGCTTGAGAACGGCGATCGATTGACCGTCATCGGGGATCCCGGTTTTCTCTCCGGCCTGAAAAGGCAGTACTGCGGCTGATCCGGCGGAAGGCAGTAGCAGGGCGAGGTCGTTCGCTGACCGATTGTGGATAAGTGTTTCGTTAAGGACGCGTTCAGGCCTTTATAAATGGAGAATCAGCCCTTATTCTCCTCGTCCCTTTGCGGCCGGCCTCCCGCACCTTCCAACCGGCTTCAGAGAAACCCCGAACCTCGATTCAGAATCTCCACCCGTATTCTCGTTTTGCTACGGTTGCGACGTTCATTCCTCCTTGTCGCCGGCATCGTCCTGATGGCCGGAACGCTTGAGGTACGCGCACAGGCGCTGTACGAGGAAGCCGTCGTCGATGTCGGAAACGTTGGCGTCACGGTCACGAATGCCGGGTTCTTCGGGAAAGCCAATGTGCGCAACAACCCCACCGGGCCGCCCTCGTTTGAATTCCCCCTCAACTCTGGAATCGAACACCTCTTCGAGTCCGGCCTCTGGGTAGGAGCGGTGCGCTCCGATGGAATCGTGACGGTCCGTACTGCGGCTGCCACCGCATCGGGTGGGTACGCACCCGGGTCTGCAGGCTACGAAGTGGCACAGGCCTCGTCCATCTTCAGCCGGTCGTCGCTGCCATCCTCGGATGCTTTCACGCGACAGGCCGTCAGTCACCTCGATTTCGTTTCTGCCTTCGAAGACACCTCTTCCGTCCTGCCAGGCACTTCCTTGCCACTTCCTGATCCGGGAGGGCGACTCGGGATGGAAGTACACGTGACGAGCCACGCCTGGAATTTCCCGTTCACGGAATCCTTCGTCATCCTGAATTTCGACATCGTCAACATCTCCCAGGCGGCTTGGGATAGCGTCTACGTCGGGATGTTCCACGACCTGGTCGTCCGCAACATCAATACGACCACGGATACGGGCGGCAACTTCTTCAACAAGGGTGGACTCGGGTTCATCGACAGCCTGACCACGTCGTACGCATTCAACGCGGGAGGCGTGGAGGAGACCGTCAACACGTACGGATCCATCGCGGTCCTCGGTGCCCAGTGGCGCGATCCCTCCACGGGGCAGCACCGGTTCTTCCATCCCGCCGTCGCCGACGAGTACATTGCCGATGGATTGACGCCTCCTGCCGTGAATCCGCGCTGGTGGCTCTTCTCGGGAGGCACCGACGATCTTGGACGGCCCGTCACCGATGAGGACCGCTATCGTCGCATGGCCACACCCTATCCGAACCCGGCTCTCTTTGCAACGGATGCCGAGTACGATGCGGAAAAGGAGGCCTGGTACGACCGTCTTCGAACGGATGGGACCCTGGCCGTAGGAAACTGGATCGGATTGACCCCGATTGGTCCATTCCCGACCGTAGCCCCCGGAGACACCTTGCAGGTCACGTTTGCCCTGGTGGCGGCCCTCAAGCCGGATGAATTCCAGGGACAGCCCGGAAAGCCGATTGATACCGAGGAGTCCCGAGCCTTGCTCGCCAACAACATCGGGTGGGCGCGACGGACCTACGCAGGAGAAGACAACAACTTCAATGGCCGTCTCGATATCGGTGAGGATGTCAACGGAAACGGCGTCCTGGACCGGTACCTGATTCCCGAACCCCCGGCAAGCCCCGGCGTGCGTGTCGAGTTTGAGCGCAATGCGCTAGGAGAATCCGTCGTGGCACTGTACTGGGATGAAGCGGCCGAGCGATCCGTCGATCCCGTCACGGGCATCCGGGATTTCGAAGGATATCGGGTGTACCGCAGCAATCCTGGCGATGACCGGGGTGGCAACATCCTGGATGCCGCCACCCTGGTTGCCCAGTACGACCGGGTCGGCAACCGGACCGGTTTCAACAACGGATTCTCGGATATCCGATTGAGTGAGCCGGTGTATTTCAATGCCGATACGACGGCCTATCGATACCGGTTTGAAGCTCCCAATCTCAAGCGGGGGTGGCAATACCTCTTTACGGTAACGGCCATCGACGAGGGCGATCCCGATGCCGGACTCGACTCGTTCGAGTCCTCCAGGGTGGCCAATGCTGTCCGTGTGTTCCCGGGAACGCCTCCGTCTGACGATGGGGACCTGGCGGTCGGCGTCTATCCGAATCCATACCGTGTCAATGCGGCCTGGGATGGCGGTACGTCCCGGACACGGAAACTCAATTTCTACAATCTTCCGGATCGCGCAGCCATCCGGATCTATTCGCTGGCGGGTGAGATCGTGAAAGAACTCCACCACGAAGCGGATACCTATCGCGGCGATACGCGCTGGTACGACGATTTCAGTGCCGACAATCGAATCCAGTCGGGAGGCGAGCACTCCTGGGACCTGTTGTCGGAGAATGGTCTGAGCATTGCCGGTGGACTGTATCTGTTCACTGTCAAGGATCTCGACTCCGGTCGGGTCCAGCGCGGCAAATTCGTCATCATCAAGTAATCCCAATCAACCACAACCCACCGAGGACAACATGCTACGCAATGTTACTGCTTTGCTTGCGCTCGTCTTCCTGTTTGCCGGCACGGCCACCGCACAGACGGCGGTCACCGTAAAACAGATCAACGAGATTCCGCAGGACCAGATTGATCAACTCAATACCCTGGGAGATGCCGTCACGTTCAACGAATTGAACGGCTGCGGCAGCCTCATCTACAACGCACTGTGCAACACGGAGGTCTCTTTCACGGCTGTCGTGATGTCCGACCCGCTCAACTCGGGTCTGGCCAGTGTCAACGACGGCATCCCGGGCCGTATCCACATTTTCGTACGTGACGTCGCGGCCGACACGGAAGGTGCCCTCGGAATGGGCATCCAGGTGGTCGATGGCAGCAACACGCTCGGATTCGACGGCCTCGTTGTCGGCGATGTGGTCCAGATTGTCGGTACGGTATCTCCGTTCAACACCACGCTCCAGGTTTCCCCGAGCCAGGCACCGGTTGTTGTGGGCAGCCGCGCCGCAGGTGATCCCATTCTTGATCCGATCGTCATCACGACGTCCGACCTGAATGCTGACGCCGGCGCCGACGGTGCCATTCGAGTCAACTGGGACAACCTGGGTAGTTACCGCGGTGCCTACGTGCGTTTTGAAGGAGCAACGGCCATCACCCGTACCTCCGGAAACCGCGTGGACTGGAACTGGACCTCGGACGGCGGTGCCTCCTCGGTATCGATGTATGACACCTCCCTCCGCTACCGCAACGACCGCGGTGGAGTCTATCCCGAGACCTACAATGTCCGTTCGAGCGATGACGGAGACTTTGTTGCCCCGACCCCGGGTGCCACGGTCAATGTCCAGGGCTTCGTGACCTTCAACGGTGGAACGTCTTCCGACCCGTTCAACCTGGCTGTTCCCAACGGTGCAGCGCTGGCGGTGAACCCGATGAATGACGCAGATGTCGTGGTCAGTGCCTCTCCGCCGGCCGTCAACAACATCTCTGTTGCCGATGGCGTCCCGTCTTCTCAGGCGCCGGTCGTCATCACGGCTGAGATTGCTGCGGATCCTGCCCGATCGCTGACGGGCGCCAACCTGGTATTCACCACGACCTCCAACGCCACGGAAACGACGGTTGCAGGTACCGAGGGTACAGACAACGTATGGTCCTTCGAAATCACGTCCGGCCTTGCCGACGGTGATTTTGCCACTTACCGCATCGAAGCCTCGGATGATACGGGTGCGACCACCGTCTCCAACGACAACTCCTTCCGTGTACTGGACGGCGGCGTAACCTCTTTTGCCCATATTCAGCAGACGGCTGACGGTCAGCCGGGCGACTCTCCATTCGTGGGTCAGACCATCCCGATGGACATCACGGCTACGGTCATGCTGAGCGCCGAGTCCGGCATGCTGTCGCTGCAGGATGGCACCGGCCCCTGGTCCGGTATTGCACTGGAAAGCGTCAGCGGTGGCAGCCGTGAGCCCGCCGGTCTGGTTGACCTGCGTCCCGGCGATGTGATCAACATCACGAGTGCCAACATCGAGGAAGACTTCGGTCTGACCAAGCTGAACGAGGACGACATGGCCTTCACGCTGGTCTCGACCGGTGGCGCCATGCTCGATCCGGTTGTCGTCACGACCGACGTTCTGGCTGATCCCGCCGTTGCAGAAGCCCATGAAGGCATGTGGATCCGCATCGAAGGCGCTGTGGTCACCGCCACCAACGCTGACGATCCGAGTGGTCCATTCGGCGAGTTCGCCATCAACAGCGATGGCGACTCCGGCAGTGGTCTGCGCGTTGATGATGCTTCCAACTTGCTGGAATACACGGGCGACGATCCTGGAACGGTTTTCTCCGCCGGTGAGCGTCTGGAGTTCGTTCAGGGCGCCCTCTGGTACTCGTTCAGCAACTACAAGCTGGAGCCCCTGTCCTTCGACGACATCGGTGCCGTGACCAACACGGACACGGAAAACAGCGAACTGCCGGAAGGCTTTGCGCTGCACCAGAACTACCCGAACCCGTTCAACCCGACCACGAGCATCAGCTTCGATGTTCCTAGCACGGCCAACATTACCCTGCGCGTCTTTGACATGCTGGGTCGTGAAGTGGCCACGCTGGTCAACGATCAGATGCAGGCCGGAAGCCACTCGGTGAGCTTCGACGCCTCGCAGCTGACGAGCGGTGTGTACATGTATCGTCTCTCCAATGGAGTGGACACGCAGACACGCACCATGCTTCTGATGAAGTAGAGCTTTCTCCGTCGGTTTCGTGCGGGGCGCGGGACGATGTCCCGCGCCCCGCACCGACCTGCGGAAACCCAACACGTTCCCTGCGTGCTTCGAATTCGCCACATAGCCTATCTCCTGATCGTACTGCTGCTCGCGTCCTGTGACTCGGGTATCACCGGCAATACGTTCGAGAACCAACCGCCGGACACCCAACTGAGTGTCCGTGACGAATCCCTCCTGGACAACCTGGGAGAGGATGAGCGGCTGGTGAGCACCGTGCGCATCACCTGGAGTGGAGACGATCCCGACGGATTCGTGCAGGGCTTTGAAGTGCGCTTCTTTGACAACGACCTGGGCGTGGGACTCGAAGAATGGTCCTTCACCACCTCCACGGATTCGCTTTTTTTGCTGCCCATCCAGCAAGGAGAGCGCACGTCCGATGTTGTATTTGAAGTCCGGGCCATCGACGAGGAGGGATTGGCGGATCCCACACCGGCCCGGACCATCTATCCCATCCAGAATTCTCCGCCCCTCATCCGGATCAGTCCCTTTGACCTTCCTCCGGATACGACCTTCAATGTGATGTCCATCGGCTGGATTGCCGAAGACCCTGACGGCGATGGCAACCTGGACCGCATCGACGTCAGCTTCAACGACACGCTCAATTACGTGTCGCTGCCACCGGACGTCGCGTTTGCGACCTTCGTCCTGCCCGATGTGGATCCCGGATCCGCCGGCGAAGTGCTGTCTGCAGAAGTTTTTGCCGGCCGAGGCTTCGAGGCCACCGGCATTTCCGTACCCGGCGTGCGCATCAATGACATGAACACGCTGTACGTGCGCGCTGCCGACCAGACGGACACAACATCCGTGCGGGTCGAATACTCGTGGTTCGTCAAGGGCAAGACGAGCAACATCCTGTACGTGAATGACTTCCGCAGAGCCACGCATCCCGTACAGACCGACTTCCACATGGGGCTCCTCAGGGAGTACCTGCCGGCCGGCACCCCGATCGACATCTGGGACATCACGACGCCCTACACTACCGGGTCAACGGGCAACTTCCAGCGCTCGGGCCTGCTGCCGCCCACGGCGCAGCCTTCACTGGAGCAATTCCTGCTGGGCTACGACTACGTCTACTGGGTGGCCTCCGCCACCACGGATCAGATTGTGGGCAACAACCTTCCCTTTGCCGCTACCGTGATGGAGCCCTTCTTCGAGAACGGTGGCAAGATGATGGTGCATTCTCCGATCGCCCTGCCGGTTGACCCGGAAGAGATTGCGACCAATGCGGCTACTCTCCTGATGCCCATCAACAGCCTGATCCAGTTTCCTGACTCGTTGAGACAGTCCTTGCGTCTGCTGGGCAACTCGCCGGTGTCCGTTCAGAATGCGCTGCCCGGACTGTCAGAGAGCCTGCCCGAACTGAAAATGGGTGGTTTCGTCATCAACACGCTGCCCTATGTGGCCAACAGTGCGGCGACGATCCCGCTCTATGATGCCGAGTTCCAGTATGTAACGCGGGTGGGTAACCGCCGTGGTACGTGGCCCGGGGCCTCCACCATCGCCTCCATTTCGGATGACCGTAGGATCGGTCTGTTCACCATTCCGCTGGTCAACGAGGCCAATGGAAATCCGCTGGTCGTCGGTCTGGATGATGATCCGGCTGCTGCCATTCGGGCCGTTCATCTGATGCTCGAAAGTCTGGGTTTCCCGCAATGAGAAACTGGCTGAAGCATATCGTCCTCATGCTTGTGCTGGCAGGAGCGGTTGCTCCTGCGTTTGCCCAGGGCATTCTGGCCGGTCGGGTGACCGATGCCGAGTCAGGCGAGACCCTGCCGGGCGTCAACGTCATCGTGGTCGGAACGTCGCGTGGCGCGGCCACCGACATGGATGGCCGCTTCGAGATTCCCAACCTGCGCGCCGGGGAATATTCCATCCGGATCTCGTTCATCGGCTTCGAGACGAAGTTGTTCACCGAGATTGCCATCAGGGACGGGGAGACGACCGAACTGAATGTGGAACTTGGGATTGCGGTCCTGTCCACGGAGGATGAGATCGTTGTCATCGGGGAGAAGCCGCTGGTGGATGTGGAGAGTTCATCTTCGTCGTCCACCATCTCCCAGGAGCAGCTGGAGCTGGCACCCCTGCGTGATGTGCAGCAGGCCGTGGCCACCCAGGTGGGCGTCGTTCGCGACCCGACGGGTCTCTACATCCGCGGCGGTCGTGCCTCCGAAACGGGTTTTTATGTGGACGGCGTTTCGGCCAAGGATCCGCTGGCAGGTACAGGGTTCGGTCTGGACGTCGGTTCGAATGCCTTCTCGGAGATCGAGGTCACCACGGGCGGCATCGGCGCCGAATTCGGGGATGTGACTTCGGGTATCGTGGCCGTCCAGACTCAGGACGGTACGGATCAGTTCCAGGGCTTCTTCTCCCACAAGCGGGACAACCTGGGCTTCAACAAGGACTCCGATGCCAACTTCATGGAAGATGTCTGGGAGGCCAACCTCAGCGGCCCGGTCATTCCCGGAAAACTGCGTTTCTTCCTCTCGGGACAGGTGCAACTTTCGGACGGCTTCACGCGCAAGACCGCGACGCCGGATCAGGTCCGGACGTCCCTTGTGGACGGAACAGCGCTCATGCCGCGTACCGGCAACCGGTGGAACGGCATCTCCAAACTGACATGGGAGATCGGCCCCGGCAAGAAACTGCAGGGATCCTATCAGCGCTCGCTGACCGTGAACCAGAACTCGCGCATGCTGCAGGTGACGGGCAACGAAGCGGTTATCTCCCCTGGATTCCAGTACGCGTTCGTCCTGCAGCCGGACAACGCCAACACGTACGCGCATGACAACATCATCACGTACCTGAAGTGGTCCCACGTACTGAATGAACAGTCGTTCTACGACATTCAGGCCAGCCGGCTGTTCACCCGCCTGCGGGCGGACGCCAACGGCCGGGACTGGCGACCGGACAATGTGGATACCGAGCTCGATCCGTTCTCGATCGTCCCCTGGCCCGCCACACTCTTCCTGGATGCCGACGGAAATCCGCTGGATCCGAACGCACAGTTCGTTTTGCCGGGACCGGGCCTGATCAACAACGGCGGTATCGCCACCCGTTTCCACGACCACTTTGCCGAAGAGTACACCATTCGGGGTACGTACACGCGGTTCTCGAAGGACCTGAACAATCGTCTGAGCGTCGGCTTCGAGACCAAGTTCAACGACTATCAGTGGATCGACGTCATCCGCCCCTGGGTGGGTGCGCCCATCGGTTCGAGCGATGCCGCCAGCACCGGACGCCTGGGTGATTCCTCAGACATCTGGCGCGTCAAGCCACGCCGAGGGGCCCTGTTCGGTACGCATCAGATCCGCTACCGTGGTCTGATTGCCAATGCCGGCCTCCGCCTCGAGTACTGGTCACCCGGCAAGTATGTGGATGACCTGATCGACAATCCACAGGCCCCCATCCTGGAAAGCGTCCGTCAGGACTACAAGGATTCGTCGGTGGCCCTCTTCGGACTGCGCACCAAGTTCAGGCTGCTGCCCAAGCTGCGTGTCTCGTTCCCGATTACGGAAAACCGGGTGTTGTTCTTCAACTACGGACATTCCACGAAGCTGCCGCATCCGACGTTTGTCTACACCGGTCTGGACCCCTTCTTCCAGGACCGTTCGTTCTTCTCCGATCTGGGCAATCCCAACCTGGATCCGGAAGTCGACATTTCCTACGAACTCGGTCTCAGGACCCAGTTCACGAGCAACGATGTCCTGAACGTGACGGCCTTCTGGCGGGACAAATTCGATTTCATCACGGTCCAGAGCCTGATCGTGCCGGACGCCACGGGGCGTGAGGTGCTCCGTGCCTTCCGCATCAACGGGGACTTTGCCCGCGTGCGCGGTATCGAGGCCAGTTATCTCAAAAGGGTAGGGGACCGGTACAGCGGACAGGTTGCTGCCTCCTTCTCCCGCGCGACGGGGCTGTCGAGCACGAACAACGATGCCTTGAGTGACTTCCTGGCCAACGGGGACATCGATAACACCTTTGAAACGCCGCTGGCCTGGGATCGCCCATTCGATCTCAAGACCACGTTCACCTTCCGCCATTTCCGGGACGAGCCGATCTGGGGCATCAAGGGCTTCAACCGCGTTTCAGCCCTGCTCTCATCAACCCTCCGGAGCGGTCAGCGCTACACACCGGTCGAATTCCAGGGCAACGAGGTCAATCCATTCTCGGGCGAGCAGGACTGGCGCCCCATCTATTCGCAGGTGGCCGACCCGGCCAAGCGCTACTCGGAGATCGGGGCGATGTGGTGGTGGTTCGACTTCAGCTTCCAGAAGACCATCACGGTCCAGGGCACCGACATGCGTCTGTCCCTGGAAGTGACCAACCTGTTCAACCAGAAGAACAGCATCATCGTCAACCCGGTGACCGGCGAGGCCTATCCGGATGTGGATCCTGACACGACGGACTTCATCGGGTTGCGTGGCAACGCGGATTACGACGTCCCGACGGGCACGCGCGATCCGCGCTATGACGATCCCAATACGTCGGGCTTGCCACCGTTCAACCCCGCCCGCTTCCTGGCCCAGCGCCACATCATGTTCGGCCTCTCCTTCCGCTTCTGATGAAACGCCTTCTCGTCATAGCATCCCTGCTATTCTGGGCCGCTTCGGCGCAGGCGCAGCTGCTTCCCACGCTGGGAGGGGAACGTGCCGGGACCTCCGGTTTCCAGTTCCTGAAGGTGCCTGTAGATGCCCGAGGTGCCGCGCTGGGAGAAGCCGTTGTGGCCGATGCACAGGGAGTGAGCGCACTGATCTGGAACCCTGCCCTGGCCGCCAGGCAGCCCGGCATCCAGGCCGGTTTCCATCATACGGCCTATTTCGTGGACGTCACGCTCGATTTTGCCGGCGTCACGTACCGCCTGCCGCAGGGCATCACGCTGGGCGCCAGTCTGCAGACCATGAACTCGGGCGAGATGGATGTGACCACCGAATTCGAACCCACGGGGACCGGACAGACGTTCCGCCTGATTGACGTGGCGGCCGGGTTCACGCTGTCCCAGCAGCTTACGGATCTGTTTGCGTACGGCATCACCACCAAATACATCCAGGAGTCGGTGGCGGGGCTTACCGCCAGCACCGTCGCGTTTGATCTGGGGATCCACTATGCCGTGGGGTCGACCGGGGCGCGCATGGCCGTTTCGGTCCGGAATTTCGGTTTCGACGGGACGCCCGAAGGCGAACTGGAGCGAGCCGTCATTGCGGACGATCCGGTGGTGGTGGAGTCCGAGTTCGAGGCGATGACGCCTCCGACCATGTTCCATCTGGGTTTCGCCTATGACCTGCTCCAGGGCTCTGACCAGAACCGGGTGACGTTGTTGGCGCAGCTCAACAATCCCAACGACAACGCAGAGCACTGGACCATCGGCTCGGAGTATGCCTTCAACGACCTCTTCTTCCTGCGGGCCGGATACCGGTTCGGCGTGGAAGAGGGAGATGCGCCCAGCCTGGGTGCCGGTGTCCGGATTCCGTTCTCGGGCCGGTTGCTGGGTGTCGACTATGGATTCAACCGCCTCGAGCGGCTCGGCAATGTGCATCGATTCGGACTGAACATCTCCCTATGACGGCAAGAGCCTGCACATATCTGCTGCTCGTCGGCCTCCTGCTGTTCATCGGCGGGTGCGATTCGCTCGTGGGATCGAAACAGGACGAGACCACCCGGGAAATCTTCGATGCCGGACGCAGTGATCCGACACTCCTGAATGAGGTCGAGTACGTACCCCTCTTCCCGTTCTACGAAACGGGCGCGGACGGCTTGCCGCTGGATGAACCGAAAGATGTCTACGCGGGGTTCGATGAGTTCCTGTACGTGGCCGACAATCGGGGACTGCACGCTTTCGATCTCTCGGGTCGTCCGGCGACATTCATCCCCATCGATGGCGGAGCGACATCAGTCGTCCAGGACCGTCGACTGCGCGTCTATGTGACCGCGCGTCGCGATACGCTGCTGAATGGTCAGACCTGGAATCTGCCCGTGGTCATGCGCTTCGATGGCATCACGACGGGCTTTCCAACAGTTGGAGACATCATCTGGCATCCGTTCGATGACGACTCGCGCAAATTCAATGCACCCGACCCAATCGACACGGACGTCGAAGTTTCCTTTACGGGCGTTGGCGTGCTCTACGACAACCACATCTATGTCTCCCGACGCGGCCCGGTCAATCCCCGTGGTACGTTCATCCTGCCGCACAACACGGTCATGGAATTCGACGATGAGGGTGTCAACGTGCAGTCCATCGTGGCCCTTCATCCGACCCGTGAAAGTCTGCGCAGTGCGCTTTTCCCGACAGACGTAGCCACCTTCGTGCAGCCTCCCCAGCGTTCCTTCTATCCGCAGGAACGCCATTTCCTGCTGCTGCAGTCCTCTTCTCCGGATGATGTGCTGGCCGGAATGGAAGCACCGGCCAGTTCCCTGCGCTATTCGGTGTTGTCCATACGGGCTGTAGAGACATCCGATGGTCTCGTATACCAGCCGGATACGGACAAGCTGAGGATTGCATCGGATCCCGACCGCGGCGATGCCTTCCTGTATGACGAATTCCGGTTCTCGAATCCCACGGACATCACCGTGGCAGCCGACGGGTCCAACTACATTTTCGTGGCTGATGCCGGCACCGACTCCCTGTATGTATTCACGGGCCAGGGTGTGGAAGGCGTTACGCCTCCGCCGGGATCGAATTCCCTCAAACCGGTGGTGGTCTCTTTTGGCGGTACGGGTGACGGCGCCATGCAATTCCGGCGTCCGCGCGGGGTCGCTTCGTTCCAGCGGATCGTGTACGTGGCGGACAGCGGCAACAACCGGATCAGTCGTTACCGCCTGAACACCGATTTCGAGTAGGCGCGGCAGCCAAACGTGACGTTCATGCACATGCTCTTCCGACGGCTGTTGGTCGTCATCATCTTTCTCCCGTTGACGGCGGCTGCCCAGATCCAGGACATGGGTTCGGATGCCACGTTGGACATTGCCACCTGGAATATCGAGTGGTTCGGTAGCGCGTCGAACGGACCGACCAATGATGATGTGCAGGTCCAGAATGTGGCCGACATCATCAACGGGTCCGGCATTGACATCTGGGCGGTCCAGGAAATTGCGGACATCAACCGCGGGCTTGAGTTGGATGCCTTGCTTCCCGACCACTGGGAAGGCATTCTGGCAACAGATTCAGGCCAGCAGCGGATTGGATTCATGTGGGACTCCAGGGTGCTTCAACTGCGCAATTCGACACACATCCTGCAGTCGTTCGACTACGAGTTTGCGGGGCGTCCACCGCTCAAGGCCGAATTCACGGTCACCCTGCCGGATACGACCTTCATTGCCACGTTCATTACCGTGCACATGAAGGCTTTTTCCGATCAGACGTCCTACGAGCGGAGGGTGGCGGCGGCCTCCAGGGTCAAGAACCACATCGACTTCACCGGTCTGGCCACCCAGCCGGTGTTCTTCCTGGGCGATTTCAACGACGAACTGACGGCGTCGACCTACAATGGTGAGCCATCGCCTTATGTACCTTTCCTGGAGGACACGGCGGATTACACGGCCCTCACGTTCCCGCTTGAACAGGCCGGTGGATTCTCCTTCCAGAGCGGCTCGTTCCTGGACCACATCATCGTTTCGAATGAGGCCGATGCCATGTGGCTTCGTGGATCGACGCGCGTACTGACCAATCTGGTGACGGTCAATTCGTTCTATGCACGCACGTCGGATCATCTCCCGGTGATGGCATCCTTCGGTTCGTCAGTCGTTACTTCGACCGAGGAAGTGGTGCTGCGGCCCGACCGGATCGCCTTGTCCGATCCCTGGCCGAATCCCGCCAGGGGATCCGTGTCAGTGGAATACAGTGGCAGCGATCCGGATGCGCGCATCCTGGTGATGGATGCTCTGGGCCGGGTGGTTGTGGAGCACACGGCTTCCTTTGGGGTCAACAGGGTCGACCTGCCGCGCGCAGCCCCGGGCCTGTATTTCGTGCGTTTTGCCGGTCGGGAAGGCACGACCACGCGTCCCGTCCTCCTGATGGGCAATTGATGCCCGTTCAGGTTGCCGGTTCGGGTCGTATCCAGTCCCGGACGCGCCACCAGACAGCGAGGGTGATGATCTCGTTGATCACGAAAAGGGCCCCCATGCCGATGATGGTGGTGTCGAGGACCCCGCGGTTGACCATGAGGTATTCTAGGCCGCCGAAGAACGGACCCCAGAGCAGGTAGGGAAAGAGGACGAGATACCACAAGAACCACAGGACCCGGCGCTTGTTGGCAATGGACTTGAAGGCTGTGATCAGCGGGGGAACACAGGCAGCCCAGATGAGGATGAGGACGATGATCTTGATCCAGATGGAATCTCCGAACAGCTGCGTGGAGGCATAGTATTCGTCGTTGCCGTTGAAAAAGGGCATCAGCATGCGCTGGAGCGGGAGTTGGGCAAAGATGAGGGCAAACCCGAGGTGTCGGCGCAGGTCCGTCGTGCCATTCCTCAGGATCGAGGCACCCCACCACATGACGGCAAAATTCAGGATGGGTCCGGTATAGGTCGCCAGCAAGGATATCCGGGTGCCTTCGCACGCGGTCTCGAAATAGTTGAACGTCTTGTACCCGAACTGGAAGTCGCACAGGATCCATCCGGAAAAATGGTGGATCATCTCATGAAGGGAAGCCCAGAGCATGATGAGACAATAGAATGCCAGCAGGTACTTCCAGGTGTGGCGGAGGGTGACCATGGCGGGAGGTGGTTGGTGTGATCCCCGAACGTACAAGCGCCCGGAAAGGGTACACTTTCCGGGCGCTTCAACCAAAACGACAGATATGAATCCGCGTCTACAACTGGATGACGTACGTCAGTTTGGCAATGCCGACCTGGTTGTTCAGCAGGCGAGCCCGCGGATCGAACTGATCGTCCGCGTTGTGGAAGTTGTAGTTGGTGTTGAACACCAGGAAGAGATCTGCACCGGGGGAGTGGATCCAGTCAATCCGGATGTTGGCCTGGATATCGCCCGAAAAGTTGTCGTACTGGATGAGGGCCTTGGCAAACAGGTCCCTGCTCCAGGCCAGGTTGATGTTCGAACTGATGGTGGTGGCTTCGAATTTGCCATTGGCAATCGGAAGGTCGAACTGGTTGTGGGAAATACCCACTTCCATGTTCATGTACTTGCCCGAACGAATACCGAATCCTCCTTCCCAGTTCTCGCGCGTTCCACCGAAGTACTGCGCCCAGGAATAGCTGCCGCGGGTTGAGAACAGTTTTGACTGGTCCGTTCGGAAGCCGCCCGAAACGGAGGTAGCCGTGTAGTCTCCTGCCGGAATTTCGGCATTGGAACGGATGAAGAACGAACGGTCGAGACGCTCGAAGTTCTGGTTGATCCGGAAGTCCAGCCGGTCGTTCGTGCGGATGCGGACATTCGAACGGACGCCGTAGTCGGATGACTGTTTGCGCCCGTCCTGACCGTTGATGATGCCTGCGTACGTGTTGACCGAATAGTCGCGCACCAGATCCCCGTTGACCTGCGGGCTGTAGACAAAGAAACCGGACCAATTGACCATGTCGGTTCGACGCACGAAGCCGAGTGCCGGACTATAGCGTTTGCCGACATTCTTGTAGCCTCCACCATAGCCATAGTCCGCACGGCGGATATCGAGGCGGACGGAACCGGCAGCATCGGATAGGTCGGGACGGCTGTCATCCACCCGCGCATACCAAACGCTGAGCTCGCTGTTGCCCAGGAACCGTTTGCGCACGTCGGCACCGAATACCCGGTTCGAGAAATCACCCTGTTCCAGGTTGGTGAAGATGCCACCGACGGTCATGCGTCCCTGCAGATCGGCGCGCCCACGCAATACGGTGTTGTTGGCGGCATCGATGCCGAGATCCTTGTTCTCAGCCGTCTGGATATTGAGGGCGCCCACGGAGTAGCGGTCGAACTGTCCCACGACGCGCGCGCCACCCACAATGTCATTCGTGATGCCGATGCGGCGCGAGAAGAAGGCTTCTGTCTGTCGGGAGTCACCGAACTCGAATAGTCCGGCGCGTTCGAGGAAGAATTCCCTTTTCTCGGGGAAAAACAGGTTGAACCGCGTCAGATCGAGCTGCACGTTGTCGGCTTCCACTTGGGCAAAGTCGGTGTTAATTGTAACATCCAAAGTTACATTTGGATTGACCGCCCATTTGATGTCCACGCCGACATCCTGCTGCGTATCGGTGTCCGTCGTGGTCGGGTCGAGCCGGAATTCCTGGGCACCGGCGATGACGTACGGCTTGATCAACACATTGCGGCCGCGCTCCACATTCTGGATACCGCGGAGCGTGGCGTACTGCGAGACCTGGAAGATGCCGGCGCTGTACTCGCGCGGAATGAAGGGCCACATGGAACGCTCCCCTGTGCGGTTCAGGAAGCGCATGATGGCCACGCCCATGGTCAATTCGTCGGCGTTGTCGAACCGGATGGTCTTGAACGGGATGGCCAGTTCCACGTGCCATCCGTCCTCTGCAATGCGCCCCTCAGACTCGTAAATGCCGTCCCACTGCCAGTCCGAGTAGGACATCTGCTCGTCCGTGATGATGGCATCGTCCTGCGTGCCGAGTACGTTGGTCTCGAAGAGATAGGCGTTGCGGTCGTCATCGTAGGTGTCGATGAGCAGCCAGAACATGTCGTCGTTTCCGTTCGGACCTCCCCGTTCCAGATTGCGGGCCCTGATCTCATCCGGGCTGTCATCGTAAAAGCTCAGTCCGAAGTAGAGGTTGTTCTCGTCGTAGGCGATGCGCATTTCCGAGGGGTAGGCTGGTGCCTGACCTTCGGCCGGATCCAGTTGCACGAACGGACCAGCGATGGGAGTGCGCGTCCATAAAGCCTCGTCCAACACTCCGTCGATGCGGGGCGCCTCATCGGCGTAAATGGCTGTGATCTCGTTCTCGGCGCCAACCGGGCCGGAATACTCAGGGGTGGACTGGGCAAGGGCGGGATGGACGCCGGCCACGAGGACGCTTGCCAACAGCAGCGCCGCAGGGAAGAAACGGGTCATGAACAGGTAGTGCTGGGTGTGGGGTTGACGATCGTCCCATCGGCATTCGACGGTCCCGGGAGGATTGATCGTCCTTGTCCCTACGAGACACACCGGTTCAGGATTCGTTTTCAGCGCCTTGATTCAGGGCGCTTTTTCGAGTTTGCCGACAAGCGATGCCCGCACACTAATCATTTGATGGGCAGATCGAAGTAGGTATCCGGATACGGTTCGTCGTTGAGGGTGTAGTGCCACCACTCGTTGACATAGTTGCGGAAGCCGGCCTCCGTCATGATGTCCCTGAGCAGCATCCGGTTGGCCATGGCTTCCGGTGCGATGTCCGGGTTCTCGGTGTGGGACAATTCGTCGAAGTAATCAAACGGCGTGCCCATGTCCAGAGGCAATCCATCGCGCGTCAGGGTCAGGTCCACGGTGCTGCCACGGCTGTGGCCGCTGCGCTCGGCGATGTATCCGCGTTCGAAGAGTTCGGCCTTCGGGACATTCGGGTAGTAGGTGGCTTTGTTGAGGGTGTCCGTCAGATCGGCGCCCCAATCCACGAAATGATCGACCGCGCGTTGGGGGCGGTACCCGTCGAAAACGAGCAGGGAATACCCCTGCGCTTGAGCCGATGACTGCGCCCGGGAAAGGGCTTCAGCGGCTTGGGATGTCAGCATGACCTCGGCGGTTTCGTATCCCCGGATGGACCGCCCCATGAAATTGTCGGACCCGGCGTAGCGTGGATCCTGTTCGATCGTTTCGTCCACGTCGGAGAGACGTACAAGGGGAGCATTCTGGGTGGTCATACAGCCAGCAAGCAGGAGAACGATGGCGAAGGGAAGGAAACGAGGCATGGTGTCATTGCTGAATCTGATCGATGGCGGCCTGGATGGCGCCCAGACTCTCCTTGCGTTCGCCCTTGACCAGGAGCATCAGGATATCTCCGGGGCGGGCCATGTCGAGCGATGCTCGCACGCCCTCCAGTTCCGAGGCAAACAAGGGGACATCCCGTCCGTGCCTGGACAGCTCATCCGCCAGGATGCGGGGAACCCCCATGGGTCCGAGTTCGCGCTCGTAGCCGACACAGTCCGCCACGAGGATCTCTTCGATGCCAGCCCGTGCCGCCATGGCGGCCAGTTCCCGGATTTCAGGTTCTGTTCGGTCGCCGGCGGTGGAGAGCAGCATGACGCGGCGCGCGGGTCCTTCTGCGGCGTCCACCATGCGGTCGACGGTGTCGATGATGGCATGCAGGCCGTGCGGGTTGTGCGCATAGTCCAGAAGGACCCGCGCGGCGCCTACCTCGAACCAGTTGGAGCGGCCGGGATTGGTCTCGAAGTCACTTTCGAACGTTCGCAGGCCCGACCGGATGGCATCCGCCGGCATGCCCAGATGGTGGGCAATCAGGCTGGCAGCCGCGGCATTGGCCACATTGTAGGCGGCTGCCCCTCCCATGGTGATAGGAATATCCGTTATTGCAAGCAAGGGCGCGGGGGCTGAGGAAGCCGGAAGGAGGGTCAACGTGCCATCCCGCACGACCACGCCTTCGGTCGCGTCAGCCGGCAATCCGGAGCTCAGCGTGAACCACGACGTGCGCTGTAGAGGAAAGGTCGAGGCCGCTTTCCTGAGGCCGTCATCATCCGCATTCAGCACCAACACGCCGTCCGGATCCACCAGCCGGCGTACGATCAGCTTGGCTTCAATCAGATCCTCTACGGATGTAATTCCATACTGGCCCATGTGATCGGAGGCCACGTTAAGGACGGCGGCCACATCGGCCTTTTCCAGTCCACACCCACGCCGCAGCAATCCGCCACGCGCGGTCTCAAGCAGAGCCAGTTCAACCCTCGGGTCCCGCACGGCCGTACGGGCACCGCCGGGGCCGGAATAGTCGCCCGTGTCCAGTACTTCGTCGTCCACGCGCACCCAGTCGGTAGACGTGTTGCCGAATGTCTTGCCCCAAGCGGATGCCATCGCACAGAGAAGCCGCACCGTGGTGGACTTGCCGTTCGTGCCCGTGACCACGGCCACCGGGATGTCATGGTACCGGGACCAGTCGACGTCCTCGGGCGCCGGCGTTTCGCTGCGCGTCCACGTCTGCGATCCCGTGCCCATGCCGAGGGACACGAAATCATCATCCCAAAGGAAGGTCACGCCATGGTCTTCGGCCGCGGCCTGCAACCGCGTCACCGCATCCAGTTGTTCGTCGTCCAGTTCCTTCTGAACGCCCGAAAGATCCGCCTGGCCCGGATCATGGCCCTCCACCTGTTGAATGGCGCGTTGCCAGGCCAGTTCAGAGGCTTCGATAAGGCCGTAAAGTTGATCCACCGGACCGCCCACGACCAGCCAGGCACCCTGGGAGCGCCGTTTGACGGCCAGTCCCATGTCCGGAAGTCCAAGTCTCTCGCGCAGCAGGGCCACTTCGGACCGCCAGCGCTCGATGACGGCATCGGAGTCCGTCTCGACCTCGAGGAGCGCCCCGGGCTTGTCCCAGACCAGATTGGGCCCGGTCAGGCGTCGGGAGTCGATCAGGGTGGCGTGGAATGACATGCGAACGCTACCGGATCAGTCGTTTTCTTCGCGTGCCAGTCGGACGCCTTTCTCATCGCGGATCAACTGGAAGCCGTCCGTCGAAAAGTCGCTGACATCCGGCAAGTCCGGTACTTCAACACCACTGGCATTGTCCGTATCGACGGGATCGCCCTCTGAATCGAAGTTGATGATCTGCTTCCAGCATCGGGTCGAGTCGTCCCCGAATACCAGGAGCAGATCACCGGACTCCCCCATCCGGAGGGCCGCATCGATACAGGTCTGCTCATCAGGAATGACCTGGATGGCTTCCTCGGGAACGCCGTTGTCTTTCAAGACGCGTGCAATCCGATCAGGCACTTCCGAGTGGCTACGGCCGCGACGATCGTCGTCCGCCTTGCACAGGTACACGTCGAACGCTCCGGCCGCATGGAGGGCAATGGCGTCGATGTCCTCGTCGCGACGGTCTCCGGGAGCGGCCAGAACGACAATCCGTCGTCCGTCCACGTTCAGGTGGGCGGCTGTCTTGACCATGGCTTCCACGGCAGCCGGATTGTGCGCATAGTCGAGGATGACCTTGAAAGGGTGCTCGTCGAAGACGTTCATGCGACCCGGCGCCTGGAAGTACGACGTGTCGAAGGTGCGCAGTCCGTGACGGATGTCCTCCAGGGAAGCGCCCAGGGCGTAGGCCATGGCTGAGGCGGCCATCGCATTCTGCACGTTGTGGACTGCCTTGCCTTCCAGCGTGGCGGGAATGAGGTGCGTCCAGAGCAGCGGGATATGGGAGCCGCCATCAAAGAGGGTGATCATGTGGCCGTTGATGCCCTGCTCGAGCACGCAGGCCAGACCACCGGCACGGATGTGCTCGCGTACGAGTTCATGGTTCGGGTTGAGCGTGAAGTAGCAGATCCGCTCGGCCTGGGTATGATCGGCCATGCGTAGGCAGTGCTCGTCGTCGGCATTCAGGACGGCCACGTCCTGGGCCACTTCGACGACAATGCGCTTGAGTTCGGCCAACTGCTCGAGCGTATCGATGCCCCGCATGCCGAGGTGGTCGGCCGCAATGTTCAGGCAGCACGCTACGTTGGATTTGCGATAGCCGAGGCCACGTTTGACCAGTCCGCCTCTGGCTGTTTCCAGCACGGCCATGTCGATGGAAGGGTCGCGCAGAACGATCTGCGCAGACGTGGGACCGGTCATGTCGCCTTTTACCGACAGATGACCATCAATGTACACGCCGTCCGTGGAGGTCATACCCACCGTGTGGCCCACACCTTTCATGATGTGTGCCAGCATGCGGCTGGTGGTCGTCTTGCCGTTCGTACCGGTTATGCCGGCAATCGGAACGCGGCGCGGGGTTTCCGAAGGGAAGAGCATGTCCATTACGGCGCCTGCCACATCACGTGGCTTGCCCTCGGAAGGAGCCACGTGCATGCGGAAACCCGGAGCCGCGTTGACCTCGACGATGGCGCCCCCGATGTCCTTGTAGGACTGGGAGATGTCGTCCGTCAGAAAGTCCACGCCGCCCACGTCCAGGCCCACGGCCATGATGGCGCGGACCGCCATGGCCCGGTTGTCGGGATGGACGACATCGGTCAGGTCGATGGCCGTGCCACCGGTGGAGAGGTTGGCTGTCGATCGGAGATACAGGATCTCATCCTTGGCCAGCACGGTCTCTTTCGTATAGCCGGCCTTTTCGAGGTGCTCCATGGCCTGGCGGTCGAATTCCAGCCGTGTCAGGACCTTCTCGTGACCGATACCGCGACGCGGGTCTTCGTTCACGATGTCCACGAGCTGTTCGATGCTGTGCTCACCATCGCCCTTGACATGTCCCGGAACGCGTTTGGCCACGGCCACGAGTTTGCCGTTGACCACCAGCATGCGGTGGTCGAATCCGGTGATGAAGCTCTCCACGAGCACGGCACGGCTCGTGCCCACGTCCTGGGCGTGTTCAAAGGCGCTGGCCACCTGCTCATCGGTGGTCAGGTTGATCGATACGCCGCGACCGTGGTTGGCATTCAGGGGCTTCACGACCACCGGATACCCGATCCGGTTGGCCATGCGCACTGCTTGCCGCTCGGAATAGACCATTTCCTGCTGCGGGACCGGAAGGCCCAGGTCGTTCAGGAGCCGATGCGTGTCCTCTTTGTCGCAGGCAATTTCCACGGCAATGTGCCGTGTTTCGCTCGTGATCGTGGCCTGAATCCGTTTCTGGAACTTGCCGTGTCCGAACTGGACAAGCGAATACTGGTTCAGGCGAATCCAGGGGATATCCCGTTCGACAGCGGCATCCACGAGGGATTGCGTGGAGGGACCGAATTCCTTGCGCTGGGCAAACCGGATGAAGGTGGTTTTCTCGTCCTCGAAATCAAAGTCCGCATCGGGCTTTTCGTCCAGAAGCGTCTTGACCTCGTCCGGCAACAGGTGGAGGATGAGTTTCTGGCCCAGACTGGAGGCCTCCAGACCGACATCGCGCTGTTTGTACTCGAACACCATGTTGTACTCGCCCGGCGTACCGGTCGAGCGCGTTCGTCCGAAACCGACATGCGAACCAGCCTCGTTTTGCAGTTCGATGGCCACGTGTTCCAGCACATGGCCCAGCCACGTCCCTTCATCTTCCTTCATCCGTCGGATGAAGCCACCGGGTTCGCCGTACGAGCAGCCGTGCTCCTTCAGACCGGGCAGCGCCTCGATCAACCCGTCAATGAATCCGTCCCCAAGTTTGCGGGTCGGCCAGTCCTCCAGGACACCCAGATCCAGGATGTGCCGGATAACGGGAAAGTGGGCCCACAGGTTGGGGCCGACGAACACATTGGTGGAAACGACTCTCATGGTGTGGAATGGACTTGCTGGGAAAAACAGGGTTGGAGTATCGGGCGAGCCCGGCGATCAGGCGTCTTCTTCTGCCTCTAGCTGGGCCCGGACCATCGGGCGACGGGATTTCAGGTCGAACCGGTCGCCGGCGGCCAGGATGTGGATGCGGACGTTGGTCATGGTGACGACTTCGTCGCGGCGGGTCTCGGCAATCGAGGAGTACTCGAGGTCGGACGGGTCCACGATGGTCACGCCGCCCGAACCGCCCACTTCAAGGATCCCGTCGGGATCGATGAATGCTGCCGTATCCTCGTCGACGCCCAGACCGATGAAGTAGGGATTGTAGGCCAGGGCCGTCAGGAGGCGACCCAGCCGGTCGCGCTGCCGGAAGTGCTGGTCGATGACCAGGCGATTGGTCAGTGCCAGACCCGGAGTCAGCGAGGCTGATGCCTGGCGCGGAGTGGGACCGGCTTCGCCGCCGGCAATCATGTGTTCGGGCAGGATGGCGGCCCCGGCGGAGGTGCCGGCAACGTGCACCTCATGCGCATTCAGATACCGGATCTGATCGCCCAGGGGTGTACCCCCGATGATGGTGGACAGACGCAGCTGGTTGCCGCCGGTGATGAAAATACCGGTGGCCTCGTCCAGGCGTTTCAGGTTGTCCAGGTTTTCACAGTCGGCCCGCGTGTCGAGATCAATGAAATCCACCTTCCCGGCGCCGAGGCGCCTGAAGATGTCCACGTACCTCGCGCCGGTGTCTTCAAGGCGGGAGGCCGTGGGGAAGACCACGATGTTGGCCTCGGCGCCGCCACACAGATCCACGAAATGCTGCAGGATGACCGGGTTGGCCTCCTTGTCTTCCGCACCGCCGATGGGAATGAGATATCCTCGTTTGGCGTTTCCGGTGCTTCGTGTCGGACGCATGTCCAGCATGTTATTCGAACGTTCCTTTGATGATGGGTTGATGGTCGAGGACGTGCCATGTGCCGCGTGCCATCACGTGGCGAGGCATATGGTCCTCATCCAGAATGATCAGGTCGGCATCCATGCCTTCGGCCACCCGGCCCTTGTACGCCAGACGAAGCAGGCGGGCGGCGTTGGTGGAAAATGCCGGCAGGATTTCCTCAACGGCACGCCCCCTGTGGACCAACGACGCGAACGCGGCGGGAATGGCCTCAGCGCGGGCATAATCCAGTCCGACCGGTGCCCCGGTCTCGTCGAATACCGGCAGACAACCGCCACCATCCGACGATATCGTGACACGCGTCCGGTCGGCTCCCGCATCGAAATACCGCTCCAGAGCATCCTCGGCGGACCAGGCATCCTCGCCCTCTTCGACCGGAAATGCGGTAATGTCGATGGTACTGCCACGGGCCGTCAGGGCCACGGCTTCCTCGAACAGGGCCTTGCGACGATTCACGTGCGTCGGGTAGAACACACGGGCCGGGAGTTCGGTGGTGTCGAGCGCTTCACGAATCAGGGTCAGCCCACGCTCACCATCGCCCACATGGAAGTGGACGACACCGGCTTTGCCTGTCATGAGTCCGGCCACATGGGCCTCCGAAGCGAGGCGTACAATGTCCTGGAGCGTGGGTTGGCTCGAGCGATGATCGGATATGGCGATTTCGCCGACGCCGATCAATTCCTCGACGTGCACGATGTCCGAGCGAACCGAGCCCGTAAGCGTGGCAGGGGGGATGTGGTATCCTCCCGTGTATCCCCATGCGCTGAGTCCCTCGTTGCGCAGGGCCTTGATCCGCGCAATCATGGCGGAAGTGGTCCGGACGAGATCGTCCGTGCCGAGCAGGCCCACCACCGTGGTTACTCCTGCCCGCGTGTATTCGGTCAGGACCGGTGCCGGGACGGAAGTTTCGAATCCGGCTTCGCCGCCGCCCCCCGTGACGTGGGCGTGCGGATCGATGAAACCGGGAATCAGACGGGCGCCGTTGGCATCGACTTCGTCCACATTCAGCCGCGCATCCAGTTCAGGCACCGCGTCACCGATGTACACGATGCGATCACCAGCCACGAACACATGTCGGAGACCCAGGGGGTCCGGAGCAAATACGGTCGCGTTCTTGATGAGGGTCAGCATGAATCAGCGCGCGTAAACGGTTTCGCCTCCAATGACCGTCTGCAGGACGGTCGCATCGGGAATGGCGTTCGGGTCGATGGTCAGGAGATTGTTCGAGAGCACGACGAAGTCGGCCTGTTTGCCAATCTCCAGCGAGCCGGTATCCTGATCCCAGAATCCGGCCCGGGCATTCGAGAGGGTGTAGGCCGTCAGGGCCTCCTCGACGGAAATCTTCTCTTCAGGGACCCAGCCATCGGGGTTGGCCCCGTCAATGGTCCTGCGGGTAACGGCTCCGTAGATCCCGAGCAGCGGGTCGATGGGTGCAACGGTCCAGTCCGAACCGAACGTCAGGTCGGCGCCGGCATCGAGCAATGAACGGAAGGCGTACGTTGTCTTGATCCGCTCCTCGCCGATCCGGTTCACGGCCCAGCGGCCATCGTCGATGGCGTGATAGGGCTGCATGGACGGCACGACGCCCAGGTCATCGAAGCGATCGATGGCTTCACGGGTGAGGTGCTGGGCGTGTTCGATGCGCCAGCGACGATCTGCTGGACCGTTGTTTTCCACCGCTTCTGCAAAAACATCCAGGACCCAGTCGTTGGCCGCATCGCCGATGCCGTGGATGGCCAGGTGCAGACCGGCCTCATCGGCAGCCAGGATCTGCTGGTGGATGGCTGAGGTGTCATTGACCAGCAGGCCCGAGGTGCCCGGTTCATCCAGGTAGGGTTCGTAGAAGAGGGCGGTGGTCGAGCCGAGGGAGCCGTCGACCATGCCCTTGAGGCCGCCCCAGCGGAGTCGGTCATCGCCGCGGCCCAATTCCGCGATGCGTGCTTCGAGAAGCGGCCAAGTCCGCAGTGCCACGAGGGAGTAAACACGCAGTTTCATCAGGCCTGCGTGGTGGGCCTCTTCGAATGCCTCAAGGTCAATCCACCCCCCGTACGAACCCACATCGTGAATCTGTGTCACGCCTCTGGAAAGTGCGTGCTCCTGTGCGCGGCTGAACATCTCGAGGCGTTCGTCCAGGCTTTTGGCGGGAATGACCGCCCACACAAGGTCCATCGCGGCATCTTTGAGGACGCCTGTCGGCTGACCGTCGGGCCTTCGGACGATCGTTCCGCCGTCCGGATCGGGTGTGTCGGCCGTGATGCCGGCCATTTCGAGCGCCAACGTGTTGGCCAGACCCATGTGTCCGTCCAGACGGGATACGAACACGGGATTTTCGGTGGTGGATGCATCGATCCAGGACCGATCCGGGAGTTCTCCTCCCCACATCTCATGGTCCCAATCGCCGCCTTCGATCCAGCGGCCTGCTGGAATCTGCGGTGCAAAGGTGGCCATCCGCTCCGCAAATTCCTCTGGTGAGGCGGCATCCCTGAGGTCGACACTTGCCAAACCCAGTCCGCCACTGAGGAAGTGGGTGTGGTTGTCGATGAATCCCGGGACGACAAACGCACCATCGAGATCGATCACCTCGGTGTCCGGACCCTGAAGCGCCCGGGCCTCCTGCTCGGCACCCACGGCAATCAATCGACCGCCACCCACTGCCAGCGCTTCGGCAGCCGGTTGGTCCGGGTTGCCGGTCCACACAACGCCATTCACGAAAATCCGGTCAGCGTCGGGAGACGAGCATGCCGGCAGAATCAACAGCAGGAGGGCGAGAAAGCGGGCCATGATGGAGCTTCGGATGGTGGGAACGGCCATGATACGCTCCTTGCAGTCGTCGATCCATCGAGAACGCCATGAATCCGAACGGCAGACCCTCCCCGGTTGATCGCCGCCGCGAACGATGGTAGGTTGCTTCGCTTTTCGTCACGAGCCCCACGCCTTCCATGCTCCGTTTTTCAGTTCTCATGACGACGGTATGCTTGCTGCTGACCGTTGACCACGCCCTGGCCCAGGATTCCGGCTCCCCGGATGCGCCCACCCTTTCCGAGCAGTTCGGCGATCTGCAGTTCCGCTACGTGGGACCCTCGCGCGGTGGTCGGGTCACCGCCGTGGCCGGTCATCGCTCGGATCCGCACATGTTCGTGATGGGCTCGACGGGCGGAGGCGTCTGGAAAACGACCGATGCCGGTGCGTCGTGGCACAACCTGTCCGATGGATATTTCGAGACCGGTTCCATTGGCTCGATTGACATTGCCGACAGCAATCCGGAGATCATTTACGTCGGAACAGGTTCGGACGGCATCCGCAGCAACGTCATCATTGGCCGCGGCCTCTACAAGTCCACCGATGGCGGCGAAACCTGGGAGTTCAAGGGGCTTCGTGACACCGGGCAGATCGGTGCCGTGGTGGTGCACCCCACCAATCCGGAGGTCGTCTGGGTAGCGGCTCTCGGAAGCCCGTTCGGCAACAACCCCGACCGGGGCATCTACCGCTCCACGGACGGCGGCGACACCTGGGATCACGTCTTGTTCGTGTCCGAGCAGACCGGCGGCATCGACCTGGAACTGCATCCGACGGATCCGTCCACGATCTACGCTTCCATGTGGCGAGCCGAACGCAAGCCCTGGACCATCATCTCGGGCGATGACGGAAGCGAGAACGGCATCTACGTTTCGCGCGACGGCGGCGAATCGTGGGAAATGAAGACGAAAGGCCTCCCGGATCACCTGATCGGGAAAATCGACTTTGCCGTGACGCCGGCCGATCCGAGCCGCGTGTACGCCCTCGTGGAGACCACGCCGGAAGAGGAGGGGATCTATCGCTCCAACGATGAAGGAGAGTCGTGGCACCTCGTCTCCAATTACCGGCCTTTGATGGACCGACCGTTCTACTACACCAACGTGGACGCCGATCCCCGGAATCCGGATCGGGTCTTTGCCAGCAGCACCGGGTTCTTCATCTCGGAGGATGCCGGCAAGACCTGGCAACGGCGCAGCACGCCCCACGGGGACAACCATGACATCTGGATCAATCCGGACAACACGGACATCTGGATCCAGTCCAATGACGGCGGGGTGAATGTCACGCTGGACAATGGATGGACGTGGTCCACCCAGCACAATCAACCTACAGCCGAACTGTACCAGGTCGACATCGACGACCGGGATCCATACTGGCTCTACGCGGGGCAGCAGGACAACACCACGGTGCGTGTGCCCTCGAACGCGACGGGCAACAGGGTCGGTGGACCGGAATCCTACTGGGAAGCCGTCGGCGGCTGTGAAACGGGTCCCGCCGTGCCCAAGCCGGGCGATCCGGAAGTGGTCTATTCCAATTGCAAGGGCCGTTTCTACCTGTATTCCGATCGCACCGGGCAGTCCCGCAACTACTATGTCGGGGCCATGAACATGTACGGCCGCAATCCGGCCGAACTGCCGTATCGCTTCCAGCGCACGGTGCCGATCGAGGTATCCCCGCACAATCCCGACGTCGTGTACCACGGCTCGCAGTATGTGCACAAGACGACGGACGGCGGCATCACCTGGGAAACCGTCTCGCCGGACCTCACGGCTTTCCGCCCGGAGCGGCAGGTCGTCTCAGGTGGGCCCATTACGCGGGACATCACGGGAGAAGAGCACTACTCGACCCTTTACACTATCGAGGAATCCCCGCTGGTTGAAGGGCTCATCTGGACCGGAGCCAACGACGGCCCGGTGTACGTGACTCGCGACGGCGGGGAATCCTGGAGCGAGGTCACTCCTCCGGACATGCCGGCCGAGGGACGGATCCAGAACATCGACCCCAGCCCGCACAATCCGGGCACGGCGTATGTGGCCGGATACAGGTATCTGCTCAACGATTTCGAGCCGTACGCCTGGCGCACGGATGATTTCGGGGCGACGTGGACGCGGCTGACGGATGGATCGAACGGCATACCGATCGACACACCGGTGCGTGTGGTGCGGGAAGATCCCATGCGCGAAGGCCTGCTGTTTGCCGGCACAGAGTATGGTTTGTTCGTTTCCCTGGATGATGGCGGGCAGTGGCACCGTTTCGATCAGGGCCTGCCGGCATCGCCCATCACGGACCTCCGCATTTTCAGGGGTGATGTGGTGCTCTCCACCATGGGCCGCGGCTTCTGGATCATGGACCGGATTGAAGCGCTGCGCCAGTTGCGCTCGTTCGACACCAACATGCTCCTCTCCCCGGGCAGGGTCGTCATGGAGCGACGATTCGCGCGCCGTGGCGGTCCCGCCGATCCACAGTACACCTCGGCCGGTGTGGTATTCGACTATTGGCTGACGGAAGCGATGGATGCGGACATCACCCTCGACATCATGCATCGGGGCGAGGTCGTGCGCACCTACCACAATGAATCCGCGCGGCAGGAGGTGGCCGGGGAACAGGGCATGCGAGGACCGCAAAGGGCTCCGGCGCCTGTGGACGGCCTGGACACCGAGCAGGGGTTGAATCGATTCGTCTGGGACTTCAATGTGGACGGACCGGTTCGCTCGAACGGTGAGATGGTGGGCCGTATCCGGGCGACGCCGGGGCAGTACCTGGCGCGGCTGACCGTCGGTTTGTGGCAGGCAGACGCCGCGTTCGAGTTGGTGGCCGATCCGGACGTTCTTGACGAAGGCGTCACGGTGGAAGATCTGCAGGAGCAATTCCTGCTGGTACGCCGGATTCGACAGTTGGAGGGCGCCGCCGCCGATCTGGTGGAGCGCATAGATGCCTTGCTTGAAGACGCCCCGGACCAAGTCGAGACGCCCGAAACCGGTCGCAGGGATCGGCGGCGGCGCACGGCTGAAGCCGAAGCCAATCCGGTCCAGGAACTGCAGGAAGTCCGGTCGCAGCTGGTGACTGACAATTCTGACAGCTATCCACCGCCCATGCTCCAGAATCAGATCGGGTATCTGCGCAGCATGGTCATGGCCGCCGATCAACGCCCCGGCAACCAGGCCTACCAACGACTGGACCAATTGCAGGCCGAATACGATGCGCTCCTGCAGCGGGTGGAACTGGCAGTGGAGAACCTTGAAAAAACAGCGTCAGAGCGGGAATGAGAATGAACCCACGAGCGAGCATCATGCTGCTACCGGCAGGGAAATGGATCCTTCTCTCAGGATTGCTTCTCGGAATGGCCGCTGACGCCGGAGCCCAGACGAGGGAGCGGCCGGATCTTCCGGCCGTGTCGCTGGCTGAAGCCCCGGTCCTTGATGGCGTCGTTGAAGGCGATCCGGCATGGGAGCAGGTTCCGTATGCCAGCGGGTTCACCCAGACCGCACCCTTTGATGGCCAACCCGCCAGTTTCGACACGCACGTCAGAATCGGTGTGCACGGTGATGTGCTGTACGTGGGTGTCATCCTTCTGGACCCGGATCCGGCTGCGCTCATCGTGTCGGATCGACGCAGGGATGCATCACTCGGGGATTCGGACAGCTTCCGGTTCATCCTGGACACGTTTGCGGATCAGCAGAATGGATTCGTTTTCGGCACCAATGTGGCCGGGGCCGAATACGATGCCCAGTTGATCGGGTCCTCTGGCGGCGGCGGATTCGGCGGCCGCATGAGTGGTGGCTCAGGCGGGGGACTGAACGTCAACTGGGATGCGGCATGGGACGTCGTCACCCGCGTGTCACCCAAGGGCTGGACGGCAGAGTTTGCCATCCCGTTCAATACACTCCGCTTCCCCAGGGAATCGACACAGACGTGGGGTATCAACTTCGAGCGCACCATCCGTCGCAACAATGAGACGGCGTTCTGGGCACCCCTGGAACGGCAATTTTCCCTCACCCGCGTCACGCATGCGGGATCGCTTTCGGGCCTGGCTGTCCCGGACCCGCGCAACCTGAAACTGCTTCCCTACGCCCTTTCCACGGCCCAACACGACTACACGGCAGCCGATCCGGAGACGGATCTCGGTTCCGATTTCGGAGCGGACCTGAAGTATTCCATCACCCCAAGTCTGACGCTCGATGCCACGTTCAACACCGACTTTGCCCAGGTGGAAGTGGACGAGCAGCAGATTAACCTGGATCGCTTTTCGCTCTTCTTTCCTGAGAAACGTCCGTTCTTCCTGGAGAATGCCGGACTCTTCTCCGTCGGTGAAAGTGGAGAGACAGAAGTCTTCTTCAGTCGCCGGATCGGCATTGCCGATGACGGATCCACGGTGCCCATCCTGGGTGGTATCCGGGTAACCGGTAGCGTCGGGGATTGGAAGGTCGGTCTTCTGGAAATGCAGACCGAATCGGTAGGCGGCACGCTGGCGGCTTCCAACTTTGGTGTGGCCCGCCTTCTGAGGGAAATGAGAAACCGTTCCGCTGTGGGCGTCCTGTTTACCAACCGCATGCATACGGGTGATCTGGCAGCAGACGATGCCTGGAATCGGGTCTACGCGGTCGACGGACGATGGGGTATCGGCGAATACGGCACCATTTCCGGATTCCTGGCCGGTTCTGACACGCCCGGCCTGGATGGGAATGCCCTTGCGGGTCATGTCACGGCAGACTATTCGAATGAACGAGGCATCCTTTCCATCGGATATACGGAAGTGGCCGAAGACTTCAATCCGGGGATCGGATTCCTTCGCCGGACGGACTACCGGAAGCTTTCCACCACGACGTTCGCCCGCTTTCGGCCCCGCGACTTCATGGGATTGCAGGAGTTGAGACCGCACGTCAACTATCGGGGCTACTGGAAGAGGGACGGCTTCCAGCAGACCGGGTACCTGCATGCGGACAACCATTGGGAGTGGCGTTCCGGATACGAGATCCACACAGGCCACAACTGGACGCTGGAAGGGGTCCAGACGGCTTTTGAGATCGCAGACGGCGTCACGGTCCCTGTAGGCAGCTATTCCCATTCGGAATGGCAGATCGTGGGCATGATGCCGGAGCGCAGTCCCGTCCGGTTGGAGGTCCGACTCAACAAGGGCGGGTTTTTCGGTGGAACCCGTACGGCCTGGGTACCTGAACTGAGCGCCCGATACGGTGACAAGGTCACGGCCGAATTTGCCCTCGGGCACAATCGCGTCGACCTTCCGGGCGGGGAGTTCATCACCAATCTGTTCCGGGCGAGGGCGTCATATTCCTTCTCGCCGCGGATCTATCTCCAGGCCCTCGGTCAATACAATGACCAGTCGGAACAGTGGTCGATGAACGTACGGTTCGGGTGGCTGCAGGCCGCCAATACCGGGCTCTTCGTGGTGTACAATTCCATCAACCGTCTCGACAGCCTGACCATGAACGACGAGTTTCCGGGTGAGCCCGTGGTCAAGGGGCTGACGATCAAGTACGCCTACCTGTTCGACGTCTACAAGTAAGGCACCTCAATCAAAGTCGGCGCAGGACATGTAGTAGCCACATCGTCGGCAGACGTACTTGCACTTCATGGATTCTAGGCGATTCGAGCAGCGTGGGCACCAGTCCCAGTAGTTGGTGCTGGCCAGGGCTTCTTCCCGCGCTCCTTTCGCTGAAAGAGCCGGCTCTTCGGGACGAATCCGGTCGAGTGGTTGCGGTCGGTCGTACATGCTCCTGAAAATCCTTAGAATGGGAGACTACGTCAAGCCCTCATCCGTCTCATGTTGCAGTCCATCCGGTATTGCCTTCTCGTCACCCTTCTGTTCGCTTTGCAGGGCGCGGTCGACCTTCATGCCCAGACCGGTCAGTTCCTCGATCATGAACTGACATGGGTCAGTCCTGACACCCTCGTCAATCCCTTCGATGGCACGCCGAACTTCGCGGTCCGTGTCGTGAACCAGGGAAGCGAGCCTTCACCCGATAATTTTTCCTTCCAGTTCGCTTCGCCCGACTATCCCAATCCGGGAGGTGGCTTTGCAACGTTCCCCAACGGGGGATTCATCAAGCTGGCGCCTGCGGAAACCACCTGGGTCCAGGCGTGGTCTTCCGGCGTCTACGAACAGGGTGCTCCGCAAGGGTTCTTCGAACGGGAGATCATATTCCGCTTCGTCGTTGACAGGGGACAGGATGGGCGGGATGAATATGACCTGCCCAAACGGGTTGCCTTCGAGAATCTGGGCCGTCCGACACCCTCAGAGGCATTTGGAGGCCCAATGCCTGTCTCAGGTACCGTGCACAACGGGATCGGGATGGTTCGGGTGGAAATCCGGACCCCGTATTCAGACCCGCTGAATGTCCCCGTGCAGCCAGCCCCCAACGGTACTTTTTCGTTTTCGGCTTCAATCAGGAACCGGGACGATTGGTTGCTCATCGTGCATTCGGATGATCGTTTGCAGCAGGTCATTCCGTTGCAGCCGGGAGCTTCGGATAACCTGGACATCACCCTGGAAAACCTGCCAGCCGATGCACCGGTATTCGAACTGGAAAAGGTGATCGAGACGCCTACCGGATACTGGCGCGGCGCCGTGTCCGAATCCGAGGGCACTTTCGTTGCCTTTCCGGGACAGGAGAATTGGGTCCGCACCGGCAACGCTGAAGCCGATTCCACCCTCATGACCACCGGTCGTGTTCAGAAGTATACTTTCGACGGAACGCTCGTCTGGGAGCACGAGCCCGGTTGGGAGATCTGGGGAGGCGACATGTCGTCCGACGGGCGTTGGGTGGCCTATGTCATCAATCCGACCCATTGGTCCTTCCGGCGGCCGTCCACCTACCGCATGGTCGTGTTGGACGGGTTGACCGGAGAGCCAGTCTGGACAGTGGACGAGCCGCTCAGTTCACCGGTGGGGCGGCTCCTGGAATCGCTCGAATTGGGCATGTCGGACGATGGGCGGTTCATGGCCGTCGGAGGTACGGCAGGTGGCAAGGTGGGTCTTTTTGACGTGCAGACCCGCGAACTCGTCTGGTCGATTCCCGAGGGGCAGGGTTGGGGGCAGATCCGGAAACTGGCGTTCTCTGGTGACCATCTGTATGTCGGAAGCGGAGACGACTACCTGCGAAAGGTCAGGGTTCAGGATGGTCAGGTCGAGTGGAAGGCCTACATCGGGGGATGGCCGTTCGTCATGGGGTTCGACCGACAGGGCGATTACGTCTACACCGGCACCAAATCCAAGCACCTCACCAAGGTGCGGGACGCGGATGGCCAGGTGATGTGGCAGCGCGAAACCCAAAATCTCGATTCCTATGCGGATCCGGAAGGGCAGTGGGTTTCCGGTTTCGGACCCCAGATCCTTGATGCGGAGTCCGGGCGGGTGCAAGGACTTGCTTTCCTGGCCACCAAGCATTTCCTCTCGGGAGGACAGTATTTCATTACGGCGGACCGGTCCGTTTCGGTGCATGCCATCAATGGACAGATCCTTTCGAGTTCTGAACCGTCCGGAGTGGCACAAGGGCCGGGCGAGCAATCCCAGTGGTCCTACCTGACGGGCGACGAACAACGCGTGATCATCCTGGGCAGGGATATGGGAGCTCCGCCTCAGCCCGGCATCGCCATTTACAAACGTTTGGTTTCGGGAGTTTACTCCGAGACAGACGCCGTGCTGCCTTCTTCCCTTCGCCTTGAAGCGGCATATCCGAATCCATTTTCGGGACGCCTTCGAATGGATGTGACTGTTGCAGACACATCGCCTGTTTCAGTACGCTTCTTCGACATGTTGGGGCGTCAGGTATTGGTTCAATCTCCGATGCCGGGTAGCAAGGGTTTGCGGTCCATGGTACTGGATACGTCGCATCTGGCTGCCGGGGTGTACCTTGTGCACGTCACTGCCGGAAACGCGTCGCTGCGCACCACGCTCGTCAAAACGGAGTAGTGACTCCAAGCATTCACCTACCTTACCACTAATCATTGCGCCACCATGTCACAGCAGAACTTCGACAATCACACGAAATGGGAGCCGGGTTGGCATTTCGTGACGTTTCCCATTGCAGCGCTCACCTTCATCGGTTCCATCTACCACCTCACGCAGGCGTGGGGTACGGAAACCCAGTATGCTGCTGCGCTGCTGGTGGCAACGACGCTGTCCCTGTGCGGAGCCACGTTCTATGGCAGATTGTTCGCGCTCAAGGCACAGGATCGCGTCATCCGTCTTGAGGAGCGACTGCGTGCCAAGGAGTTGACTGGTTCGGATCTGGATCCGCGCCTCTCCATGCGCCAGATCATCGGTCTACGGTTTGCTTCCGATGCCGAATGGCCAGCGCTCGCCAAGCGTGCCGCCGATGAGGGGATGAGCGAGAAAGAAATCAAGCAGGCCATCCAGAACTGGCGACCTGACACCCATCGCGTCTGACCCCGACACTCTCCATGCCCGACCCGACCTCGCAGCCATGGGCTGTTCGCCCGGCCCCGGCTGAGTACAATGCATTCTATCAGGGGTATGTCTCCAGCGTACCCGATGGGGACCTGCTGCCGTTCTTGACAGATCAGCTCCATCGCCTGCAGCGCCTCATGGCGCATGCCGGAAGCGAAATGGCCGATTTTCAGTATGCCCCCGGAAAGTGGACCGTCCGCGAAGTTCTTGGTCACATGGTCGATACCGAGTGGGTGTTCGGGTCACGTCTGCTGCGCATGGCAAGAGGGGACAAGGCGCAGCTTCCGGGCATGGATCAGGATACGTTCATGGCACACTCCCACGTCGGCGACCGATCGATTTCGAGCCTGATGGCTGAATTTTCGGGACTCCGCACGGCAGCCATGATCCTGATGGACAGTTTGCGACCGGACGTACTTTCCTGGACCGGTACGGCCAGCGGCTTTCCCATTTCCGTTCGCGCCCAGGGCTGGATCCTGGCCGGGCACTGCCAACATCACCTGAACATCCTGCAGGAGCGTTATGAACTTCAGATGCCTGACTGAGGGCTCCACCCTTTTCCTGTTGGCGGCCGTCCTGTTGCTGACCTCGTGCACCGGTTCGCCCGATTCTCCTGCGACGGACGCCGCCACAGAAGAGTGGATTGCCTTGTTTGACGGGGAGAGCCTGGAAGGGTGGACCCCGAAGATCAGGGGAGAGGAATACGGGGAGGATGCCCGTCAGACCTTCCGGGTCGAGGATGGCGCCATAACGGTTTCCTACGATGGGTATGATGGCTTCGACGGGGATTTCGGACATCTCTTCCATGATGTCCCCTTCAACTACTACCGGCTCCGTCTTTCGTACCGGTTCCTGGGCGAGCAAGAAGACGGCGGCCCGGGATGGGCGTGGCGCAATTCAGGCGTCATGATCCATTCACCGGCGGGCTCCACGATGGGCGTGGATCAGGATTTTCCGATCTCCATCGAGGTGCAATTGCTCGGAGGAAACGGCTCGGATGAGCGATCGACCTCCAATCTGTGCACCCCGGGCACCAACGTCGTGATGGACGGCATGCTCGAAACGCGGCATTGCATCAATTCCACCTCTCCGACCTACCACGGCGATGACTGGGTGGAAGCCGAAATACTGGCCCTGGGTGATTCCCTGATCGTGCATTCGGTGGAGGGAACGGAGGTCCTGCGGTATACGCATCCCCAGATGGGTGGAGGAAACGTGAGTGGACACGATCCGGCGCTGATGGAAGAGGGTCGCCTGCTGACGGGCGGATATTTTTCCCTGCAGAGTGAAAGCCATCCGGTGCAGTTCCGGACCGTGGAAATCCTGAATCTCGAAGGATGCATGGACGAAGACAACGCGGCATACAAATCCTACTTCGTTTCCCACGACGCGTCCTCCTGCCGCTGAAGCGGGTTCCGCCGCGCCAACCCCTGTCAACATTCCGTGAAGGCGCATTTCATGGAACCTGTGGGCCTTTGCTTTCATTTTCACCCTCTATCACGAGAGCCGCCCTGTCAGCTTCGGCTGTAACTATTTGGTGCTGCATCCGTGAAAATGCGCGTGGGATCCCTTCCCGCCGGTTCCCCAGAACCTCATCGTTAGCAATCCGCTTCACTTCAAGCCAAGCCATGAAGAAGACTATTTGGACTTTCCTGTCCGCCATGCTGCTTTTTGCCATGGGCACGACCGCCCAGGCCCAGCAGTTCGGTGGCGCAGTTGCCCAGGCCGGTGGCGACGTCATCGTCGGCATGTCCGGGCAGAACTCAACCAACTCCTCTGTTTACGTCTATCGCAAAAGCGATGACGGCGAATGGGTAGAAGCTGCTCAGCTCGTCCGTTCCGATAATGACGGAAATGACGATCGTTTCGGCCGCGCTCTCGCTGCCAACGGCAATACGCTGTTCGTGGGCGCTACGACCGCCGACAATTCCACCGGGGGCGTCTGGGTATTCGAGCGCGATGCCGACGGCAACTGGATGGAAACAGGCAAACTGCTTCCTGACGCCGTAGGTGAGGGCGACTCGTTCGGTCGTTCGATCGCTGCCTCCGGTGACTTCGTTGCCATCGGTGCTGCCGGTTACAACGAGCAGAAAGGTGCCGTATTCGTCTTCCACAACATGGGAGATCACTGGATGCTGCATTCCACGCTGGAAAGCCCCTACGAGGGTGACGGTGGGTTCTTCGGGCTCCAGGTTGCCATGGACGGCAACAACCTGTTGGTTGCAGCTCCGTTCACGGGACAGTCGGAGGAATCCGGCCCCGAGGGCGATGTCTATGCCTATTCCTACGACGCCGATTCCAATGAATGGACCGGTGGCAATGCGCTGGCCAAATTCCCTGGTCTCCTCGACGAAGCCAACTTCGGACTGAGCCTCGACATGCAGGGCCCCATGGCTGTCATCGCGGCTCCGGGTCTGGGCGGCATGCTTGGTGGCGCCACCGTTTTCATGAACGGCGGCGGCAACTGGAATTTTGCCGGTATCATGCTGCCTTACGCACCGCAGTCCCCCAACTCGGGTAACCCGGTTGCTTTCGTCGGCAATGAAGTATGGATGGCATCCCAGGGACCTGTATTCCAGTACCTCGGTGTTGACCAGAACGTCACCAGCGCCCAGACGCTGCTTGGCGGTAATGTTTCCGGCGCTACGGCCTTCTCCGTTGATGGTGATGTAGCGGTTGTCGGACAGGGCGGCAATGATTCCGCTGCCATCCTCGAGCGAGGCGAAGACGGTTGGGAACTGTCCCAGATCGTTGAAACGGCTTACGTCGATCTCTACCCGAGCATCTCGGGCGGTCAAGTCGATTGTGCCGATGGTGAAATCGAAGGATTTGCCTGCTCCGAAGTCGACCTGCTTTCCTTCGTCTCCCTTGGAGACCTGGGCGGCGGCAAAGGCATCCGCATGAATGATGTCTGGGGATGGACCGACCCTGAGTCCGGACGTGAGTTCGCTCTGGCCGGCCGTACGAACGGTACGTCCTTCGTCGAAGTCACCGATCCGGAAAACCCGGTCTACCTCGGCGACCTGCCGATGACCGAAGGTGCCAACTCGGCTGCCTGGCGTGACATGAAGGTCTTCCAGAACTACGTCTATATCGTAGCCGATGGATCCGGTCAGCATGGCATGCAGGTCTTCGACCTGAACCATCTGCTGGACATCGACGAGCCGCAGACGTTTGCTCCCGATGCTTTCTATCCTGAAATCGGATCGGCCCACAACATCGTCATCAACGAGGACACCGGCTATGCTTACGCTGTGGGTGTCAACTCGGGTGGCGAAACGTGCGGTGGTGGTCTGCACATGATCAACATCAATGATCCGCTCAACCCGACGTTCGCTGGCTGCTTCGGCCACGAGGGTACGGGTCGCGCCGGCACGGGCTACTCGCACGATGCCCAGTGCGTCACGTACGCCGGACCGGACACCGAGCACGCAGGCAAAGAGATCTGCTTCGGCGGCAACGAAACCGCTGTTTCGATTGCCGACGTAACGGACAAGGACAACCCGATCGCACTTTCGACGGCCGAATACCCGAATGCCGGTTACACGCATCAGGGATGGCTGACGGACGATCACGAGTTCTTCTACGTCAACGACGAACTCGATGAGGTATCCGGTGAGCAGAGCCGTACGCGTACCATGATCTTCGACGTACGCGATCTCGATGACCCGATCCTGGTTCAGGAAATGATGGGTACGACGGCTGCTTCGGACCACAACCTGTATGTTCAGGGCAACTACATGTACCAGTCGAACTACAGTGCCGGTCTCCGCATCCTGGATATCTCGGATCCGGAAAACCCGGTCGAGGTCGGTTACTTCGATGTCAACCCGGTGGGTGACAACGAAGCCGGTTTCAACGGTACGTGGAGCAACTACCCGTACTTCGAGAGCGGCACCATCCTGGTGACCGGTATCGAGTCCGGACTGTTCATGCTCAAGAAGAAGCAGGTTGACCTCTAGGTCCGACCGTCGAGCCGCAGACATGATGTCTGCAACTTGAAGGCTTCCGATCGTATACAGGGCGGGGCGACGATGTCGCCCCGCCCTGTTACTTTTCAGGCCATCCTTCCCCAGAATCCGACTCCTCCCTGCCATGACCACGTCCTGGATCATCGTGATGGGCGCCATGCTGATTGCTCTTGGTCTGCCGTTCCTGTTTTACGGAATGGTCAAGATCATGCAGGGCATGACGCAGACACGCTCCGATCTGCAGGACAGCGCCTCAACCATGCAGCGCTCGCTGGAAGCGCAGTCAGGGCACGTGCAGGATGTGCTGTCCAGTCAGGAGAAGCTTATCGAACGCATCCAGCATCTGGAGGCCATCGTCACCAGCGAAGCCTGGGATGCCATGGCCAGGGAAAAGCAGGAGCGTATCAAGGAAGAAGTGCTTCGGATCCGGGAAGACAGCGAGGAAGATGTGCCCGACGAAGAACGCGCGGCCCGATTGGCGCGTACCATCGAGAGGGGGTAGGGGACGATGTCCGAACATCTCCATAGCGCCTCTTCCGACCGTTCGGGCCCCACTCGCGCCCACAGCCTGAGCGCACTGACCGAACACGCGTCCGGCGCCAGTGGTGTACGCCGTGGAGACGTTAGTCCCGGGGACATCGTCATGCTCTACACCCGTAATTCGGTGTACCAGGCGCGATGCCTCGCCGATGGGAAATTTGCCGTGTCCGGCGGGTGGTTCGAACAGCACTACACCACCGAGTTCATCACGTCCATCACGGGCTGTACCTGGGGTGGCAAGTGCATCAACCGGGAATTCCTGGGCAGTTGCGGCATGCGTGTAGAATTCGGCAACCGGGTCATTACGTCCGTGTTGCAGCGCGTCGTCAGGATTCCAGGCACCCTCATGAATTAGGCGTATTACCCCTCTTTCAGGTACGCCAGATTCTCCGCGTTGAACGGCCGCATGGACAAGCCGAATTGCGATGCTGCCGCTGAACCATCGCAGGTATTTCCTTCCACGAGCATCTCCAGTTGATCCGAACTGATGGGCAGCAGGATGCGGCCAAGGACGGAAACCACGGGGCGCATGAGCCACAGCGGCTGGGGAATCATGGGTTTGTGCCGTACCCCGGCGCCGGAGGCAATCCGACGTAGGATGTCCTTGAATGGAACGGCTTCGGGCCCGGACAGGCACCAGGTCTTCCCGTTGGCTTCTGCTGTGTCGAGGGCACCCACGAAGGCTCTGGCCACATCTTCGACGTGAATGGGCTGCATCGCAAACTCGCCATCACCGAAAATGGGCCACACGGGAAAAGGCTTGATCAGGTCAGACACCAACTGTGTTGCGAACTCGGGCTGTCCCTGTGCAGGTCGACCGAACACCAGAGAGGGCCGGAAAATCGTCCAGTGGGAGAATCCTGCACTGCGCACCGCTTCTTCTGCCTTCCACTTGCTGGTCTGGTACGCTGATACCCCGTCTTTCCGGGCACCGTTGGCACTCATCTGGATCCATGTGCCCACACCGGCCTCCCTGGCAGCAGCAATGACGTTTTCTGTTGCCTGGCGGTGGAGCGCATCGAACGTGATACCCTTCGAGGGCCGCTCCTCAATGATTCCCACCAGGTGGACGACGGCGTCCATGCCATCGAGGGCCGGAGCGAGGGTATCGGGTGCCAGTACATCTCCGACAACCTGCTCGACCTTCTCAGAAAGCCGGTCATCGTCCAGTTTGCGGGTCAGGCAGCGGACGTCATGTCCGTTTTCAAGAAGCTTGTCTACCACGTAACGGCCAACGAAGCCGGTACCGCCGGTTACGAATACGCGCATGATGGGAAAGGAAGGCAATGAATGGGGGATTCAGTCCGTTAGTATCATCAGGAGCCGTTCCGTTCCACCCGGGTGCCCGTCCTGTGGATAACCCGGTGCTTGACAGAACAGTGCCGACCGGATAGATTTGTCCTCGCGCCACCCCACCTCCCACCTTTGATCGGCGCACAGTCATCCCCCGTCACGTTTCATGAACACCCCGGATCGATACCGTTGGGTGGCGGCAGCCTTGGTGCTGCTGCTATGGACTGCATCCGGACCCGCCGTGGCCCAGTTGCGGATCACGTCGTCCCCGCATACGCGGGTGGCCGCGTCGGATGTGGTTACCCAGTACATGGTCTGGGAGGGCGATCAAAGCCTGGTCGGGTTGTCGGCGCTCCTGCCAACCGATTGGCGCCTCTTTGAGGCCCGTCTTTCCGACGCCGACGGTCGATTTACATTTTCCCTTGATGTGCAGGAGGGGCCGCGTCCCGGCACGTGGACCATTGCCCATCCTGATCAACGCATTCGTCCTGGACAGCGCATCCGCCTTTCCATGTCGACCGCCGCCTCAGAGGCCGCCCAGGTCGAGATGGTCCCCCTGGTGGATGACAAGGAGGGTGTGGAAGAACGCAGCGGCCTGCGTGCCGAATCCGTTTGGGACGTGGTGGAGCGCCCGGTATCGACCCACAACCAGGCACTGGCGCTGACGGGAAACGAGGAGTCGGCGCCGCTCATGGAAATGGATGCACCCGCGCTGAGCGGTACCGCATCCTGGACGTTGACCTGGTGGCTGCGTTCGTCCGGCCTGGATCAGGTCGTTCTGTCGGCCTGGTCGGGGTATGAGTCCGATCCCTACCCGATTGAAGCCGTTCTTGATGAGAAAGGACACCTGACCCTGTTCACGGGCAGGGAGGGGAATCATTATGTCATGCGGTCCGCGGCTCCGATTGCCGACGGCACCTGGCACGCGGTGGCCGTCGTTCACGATGCGGAGGCGCAGAAAATGCGGATGCATGTAGATGGGGAAGCACAGGATTCCCTCAAATTCTCCCTGGAGCCCTCACGAGCCGGCAATTTTTCTTCCGTGCGACTCGGCTATCGCCTCCAGGCTTCACGCCCTGATCTGTCCCGCCCGCTGGTTGGTGAACTGGATGGCGTGCAGCTGGTGCAAAGAGCAATGACGTCCCCTGAACTGGACGCGGCCCGCAAGGGTGCCATCAAGAGTGATCCGGACCGCGCATGGGAGTTGGACTTTGATGATCCGGCGTCGAGTACCCTTGCGGATGCGGGGATCCGATCCGATCAACTCGTGCCGAGCATCCTGTCCGTGCGGCACGCTGCGTCGGAACTGCGGGTTGATCATGTGCCCGAGGGCATCCTGCTATCCTTCGAGCCGGGCGATGACGAAGTGGAACGCTACCGGATCGATGTCTCGGCTGATGGTCAGTTCTTCCGCAATGCTGCCATACTGGAGCGCGGTATGACGGGCACCGGTCGCATCGAATGGATGGACCGTGCGCCATCCCATGCCGTGCAACATTACCGGGTAACGGCCCTCTATCCGGACGGCCCCGGCGAATCATCGCCCGTCATCAAGGTCGGTTCGGGAACGGATGACCCCATCAGCCGTGTGCAACTGGAAGGCAATTTCCCGAATCCCTTCAATCCCACGACGACCATCCGGTACGAGGTATTCGAGCAGGAGCACGTCAGGGTGTCCATCTGGGATCTGTCCGGACAGATGATTTCCCAACCTGTCGATGGGCCCCATCAGCCAGGTCGGTACGAGGTTGGTTTCGATGCGGGAACGCTGCCTTCCGGTACGTATTTCGTGCGTCTGGAAAGCCTCTCGGGCATCCAGACCCATCAGATGATCCTGATGAAGTAGCCCTTCCTGCAACCGACATCATGAAGCTGACATTTTTTGGACACGCCGCATTCCAACTGGAGACCGGTGGTCATTCCATCCTGATCGATCCATTCATTTCCGGTAATCCCCTGGCCGAATCGGTTGTGTCAGCAGCCGACCTGTCTCCGGATACCATCCTGTTGACGCATGCCCACGGGGATCATTGGGGAGATACGCCGACCATCGCTTCCCGAACGGGAGCATTGGTGGTGGCCAACTTCGAAATCACCCAGTACCTGACCGGAAAACACGGCCACGAGAACGTGCAGCCGCTGAATACCGGCGGTGCGGTTGATCTCGGATGGGGCAGGGTCACGAATACCTGGGCCCGTCACTCCTCGTCGTTTCCGGATGGCACCTACGGTGGCAATCCTGGCGGTTTCATGATCGAGGCGGAAGGCAAATGCCTCTATCTGGCGGGTGATACCAGTCCTTTTGCAGAAATGGCCTGGCTGGGGGAGGATTTTGACATTGATGTTGCCGTGCTGCCCATCGGAGATTGTTTTACCATGGGACACGTAGGATCCCTGCGGGCAGCCCGGATGCTGGGAGCGGGACGCGTGGTACCTTGCCACTACGACACGTTCCCTCCCATCGAAACCGACACGGTGGCCTGGAGCACCCTCATGACCCAGGCCGGACAGACACCCCATGTCCTGGCTCCCGGGACGTCCCTGGAGATCTGATCGGGAAGCGGTTTATTTGGAGGCCGGAGACATCCTCATGACGGAACGACCATCACACGCTGACAGGCACCGAGGCAGCACTCATTGGGCCTTGTGGTTGCTTCTGGCCGTGCTCTTCGTTCCCGAAGCCCTGGCCCAGCGACCTGTTCAGACATTCGATCCGTTCTATCAGGGCGAAAGCGCCTCGCGTCATTTCTTCAACGCCTACGCCATCGCGGCCGAGCTGAATTATCGTCCACCGGGGCTCCTGGGAACGGAATCCTCTGCGGTGGCTTCGGTTTCCGGCGCTCCCATCGGCATGCATCTTCGCCTGGATTACCGGCTGGCAGATCACGTGGACCTGGGATTCTATGTGGATGCCGCAGGCAACGGGACCGGTCGTTCGATGAACCTGAGTTGGGTGGCGCTCAAGTACTACCGCATGCAGGAAGGCATCGATTATGCGCTCAGATTTGCCATCGATCCTTCCTCCGACGGACGGAGTGGTTTCCCGCAGGCCGATCTGGGTTTCCTCTATTCAACACCGCTTTCCGCGCTGGTCTCGCAGGATTTCGGCATCGGTGTCCGCCGGGTGCAGATCGGATTCCAGGAGCTGCAGACGTTCGATTCGCCGCCTCTCGACCCCGGCGATCCGCTGGTATCGGCTCCCGGTTCGTCCACTCGATTGATCCGTGGGCGCACCCAGGGTTGGGAGATGCGCTTTTCCTGGAGTCACAACATCATTTTTGACCCGGCCGGCAGCAATCTTTTCGTCGCTTTCCTGGCGGAAGGGGGGAAATTCAACCTGCTCGAGTGGGAAACCGGCGACGACGAGCCGGATCGTACGACCACGCGCTTCACCGGAGGGGTCGTCTGGGTGCGATCAGGCCTGCAGATAGAGCGCCCGGGATTCCAGTTTGCCCCGTATCTGAGTATTCCGGTGCGACAGTGGGCGCGTCCGGCTGATGATTGGCCACGGTCGCGAGCACGTATCGGCGTCCGGTTCATGGTGCGTTAGACCTGCGCAGGAGCGACGTATCTTGCCCTACCGACGCTTTCATTTCTCCGTATCCTGTTGATGACTGATCCCGGTTCCGCCGTCATTGGCATCCTTTCCGATACCCATGGCTGGCTGCATCCGAATGTGTTCCACTATCTGCAGGATGTCGACCTGATCCTGCATGCCGGGGATGTCGGGCAGGTGGCCCTGCTGGATGAATTGGCCGCGGTTGCCCCGGTGCGTGCCGTCTGGGGCAATGTGGATGGGTGGGACCTGAGGCACCCTTACCCCGAGCACGACCTTTTTGAAGTGGCCGGGGTCCGTTTCTGGATGACCCATATCGCAGGTCGGCCAGGGCGGTGGCAACGGGGCATGGGAAAGAAGCTGGCCGAGGATCCCCCCGATGTATTCGTGTGTGGCCACAGCCACATCCTGCAGATCGAGCGGGTGCCGGAGCTGGGCGGCATGCTGTTCCTGAATCCGGGAGCGGCCGGAAGACAGGGATTCCAGCAGGTCAAGACGATGGTTCGGCTTCATATTGCCGAAGGTCGATGCCAGCAGGCCGAAGTGGTCCATCTGGATGGGGAGAAGGAGGGGTGATGTCCTGGATATTCAAGGCTCCACGACTGTCCGTCGCTTGATGTAACTTGGCCTCCCCCAGAATCCGCGCCACCTTGACCAACATGGCCGCATGAGCAACCAGGCCGCCGATCCCCGGAAGACCGATCGATTCGATCTTCGGGCCATTTTTGAGACCAGCCAGCTGTTGAGCTCCTCGCTTGATCTGGAATTCGTCCTGAGCAACCTGCTCCGGACCGCCATGGGCAAGTTGCTGGTCACGAAAGGAGCCGCGCTCCTGTTCAACCCCCTGCGGTCTGCCTACAATGTGGCTTCCGTGATGGGTATTTCAGGTCTCGCCAAGGACGATGAGATCGTACTCGGCGACCTGGATCTGGAAAACACGATGCACGACGACTCGGTCCCTGACAAGCTTCAGGAGCTGGGCATCAAGCTGGTGTTTCCTGTGGCTTTCGGCCACCGGGAAATCGGACTGATCGGGTTGGGCGCCAAGTTCACGAAAGAGGAATTCGGTGAGCAGGAGCTTGAGTTCATGGCATCGCTCGTCAACATGTCCTCGGCGGCGGTCCACAATTCGCTGATGGTCGAGGAGCTGAAGATTGCCAACCGGGACCTGGATGCCAAGGTGCAGCAGCTCAACACGCTGTTCGACCTGTCCCAGGAGTTCAATTCAACCGTGGATCGCTCTTCCCTGGTCAAGCTGCTGACGTTTGCCCTGATGGGCCAACTGACGGTTACCAAGCACATTTACCTCATCAAGAGCGTCTCCAGGGACAACGATGGGGAAGCGGCCGTACAGGTGGTTACTCATAAGGGTGTTCGGAAGGAAGTCCTGACGCCCCCCATCATCGAGGCGCTTTCCAGCGTCAAGGAGATGTGCCTGCTGGAGGAAAAGGAGATTCCGGAAGGGTGCGAGCCGCTGGCGGAGGCCGGTGTGACCATGGTACTGCCCATCCGCCACAAAGGGGAAACGGGCGCCATCCTGTGCCTGGGTCCGAAGATGACCGGCAAGGACTACGAGCCCGACGAGATCGAATTCCTTTATGCCCTCGGCAATCTGGCCTTCGTTTCGCTCCAGAACTCGTATCTGGTCGATGAACAGATCGAAAAAGAGCGTCTGGAAGAAGAGATGCGACTGGCCCGCGAAATCCAGGAACGGCTGCAGCCCTCAAGCCTCCCAAGGTTCGAGGGACTCGAAACGGCCAGTCTGGCCCTGCCGAGCCGCCATGTGGCCGGGGACTATTTCGATGCCATCAAGCTGGACGACGACCGGATCCTGTATGCCATCGCAGATGTGACCGGCAAAGGCGTTCCGGCATCGCTCCTGATGTCCAACCTGCAGGCAGCCCTGCGTGTCCTGATCCCGCTCGATGTGTCGATCGAAGAAGCGACGTCACACATGAACCGGGTCATTACCGAGAATACGGGGTACGACAAGTTCATCACCTATTTCCACGGCATCTACGATCGGAGGGACCGCTCCTTCAAGTACGTGAACGCAGGTCATAATCCCGCCACACTGGTTCGCAAAGACGGATCGCTCGAGCTTCTCGAGAAAGGCGGGCTCCTCCTGGGGGTGATGGCCGGCATGCCGTACGAAAGCGGTACGGTCACGCTCGATCCGGGAGATGTTCTGTCCATCTTTACCGATGGCGTTACCGAAGCGATGAGTCCCGAGGGCGAAGAGTGGGGAGAGGAGCGCCTTGAACCCCTGCTGGTCGAACTCCGGGACAAGTCCGCCCAGGAAATCCTCGACGGTGTCCGTGAAGCCGTCGCCGAGTTCACGGATCACGCCCCCGTCTTGTCGGACGACCTGACCATGATCGTCATCAAAGCCACCTGATTCTGAATCCTGACCACCACCTGTCATGAAGCGCGTATTCCTGCCCCTTTTTGTTGCTTTCCTGATCCTGGCCTCTGGCTGTGCGCCTGTGGAAGAGTCCGGCACCATGGCCGAGCCTGCCGTCGGCAAGACGGCCATCGTCATCCACGGCGGTGCCGGCACCATCCTGAAAGCCAACATGGACGATGAGACCGAGGCCGCATACCGGGCCAAGCTCGAAGAAGCCCTGCGGGCCGGACACGGTGTCCTCGAAAGTGGTGGTGCGGCCCTGGATGCGGTCATCGCCGCCGTTCAGGTCATGGAGGACTCCGAGCTCTTCAATGCCGGCAAGGGTGCGGTATTCACGAGCGAAGGCACGAACGAACTGGATGCGGCCATCATGGATGGCGCGACGCGCAACAGCGGCGCCGTCGCCGGTGTGAAGCGGGTCAAGAGCCCGATTGCCCTGGCTCGCGTGGTCATGGAAGTGAGCCCGCACGTCATGATGATCGGCGACGGCGCCGAAACGTATGCCGAAGAGAACGGCCTGGAGATGGTCGAGAACAGCTATTTCTATACCGAGCGCCGCTACCGCTCGCTGCAGCGTGCCCTCGAGCGGGAAGCCGAGTCATCGTCATCCCTGCCCTTTGACGCTTCCGTTGAGTATGACCTGCCGCTGTCGCCGAATGGTGACAAATTCGGTACGGTAGGCGCCGTGGCGCTGGACGCAACGGGCAACATTGCGGCCGGTACGTCCACGGGGGGCATGACCAACAAGAAGTTCGGTCGCGTCGGGGATGTGCCCGTCATCGGCGCCGGGACGTACGCCGACAACCGCACGGCCGGCATTTCGGCCACGGGCCACGGCGAATACTTCATCCGCGGCGTGGTTGCGCATGACATTGCCTCGCGGATGGATTATGCCGGAGAGGATTTGAACACGGCAGCCAATGTCGTTGTCATGGAAAAGCTCGGCGAGTTGGGCGGGACGGGGGGCATTGTTGCTCTGGACCGCACCGGCGCCATCGCCATGCCCTTCAACACCGAAGGGATGTACCGCGGCTACATCGACGTCGATGGCAACATGGAAATCCTGATCTACGGCCCGGGAGACGAATAGGCGCGTTTCAATCAGCGCTGCAGGCGACCCGACGGGAATACGACCACACTCTCGTTGCCATCCATCCCGACCGAGGACACACCGAACAGGTAGTTGTCGATGACCATGCCTTCCAGGGTGAACTCTGTCGTTCCGGCAGGCACGAAGCGGGAAAGGGTCCATTGCGGCGCCGTAGTGTCTCGCCACCAGATGTGGTAGCCCGCCAGATCGGGATCCTCCACCGCATCCCATTGCAACGTGGTTGAGGGCTGCACGGCGCCGCCGATCCGGACGGCGTCCGGCTCCGGCGGCGCCCACGCCAGACCGGCCAAGGCGACCGCATTCACGGCTGTCAGCCGGGCCGCATAGTCGAAATTCACGCCTTCGATGACATCGCCGTAGGCTATCCCGTCCTCGACGCGGATGTCCTGGTGTTGCCGGATGTAGTTCTCGTGCGTCTCCATGATGCGGATGCCCGGGAAGCCTGCGTCGTTGAAGGGTCGATGATGCCCACCTCGCCCGAAGCGGTCCAGGCGGTAGATCATCTTGGCGTCCAGGTTCGTGAAGTAGGCGTCCGTCATGCGGGCCACGTACCGGGCCAGCTGGCGGGACACGCCATCCACTTCTCCGCCTTCGAATCGCCGGCGCGCGCGCTGCCGATCGGTTTCGGTCACCGGCGTTGGCTCGGAAAAGACGCGGAACGTGCTGTTTTCGATGACCCCGTCCACGCCTTCGATGTTGCCGATCATGTCGTTGTTAAGCACTCCGACGATGTCCCAGCCCTCTTCCACCGCCACAGACGCCATGTGGGCACCGCCCCAGAGACCCTGTTCCTCGCCGGAGAGGCCGACATAGATGATGCTGGTCGGGAATTTGTAGGCCGACAATACGCGGGCCGCTTCAATCACACCGGCCATGCCGGACGCGTTGTCGTTGGCACCCGGAGCGTCCTTGTCCGCATCGGTGCTGGACGAGTTTCGGGAGTCGATATCGCCTGCCATGATGACGTAGCGGTCCGGGTAGCGCGTGCCGCGCTGGATGGCCAGCACATTCACCACCCACACATCCCGGACGGCGCGTGAGGAGGAGCCTTCTTCCACGAGGGATCGCTGGTACGAAACGTCCAGACAGCCCTGGCACGCATCCGATATGGACTGGAACTCCGAGGCAATCCATCGTCTTGCGGCACCGATACCACGTGTGCTGGAGGTGGTATCCGAGAAGGTGTTGCGCGTGCCGAAGCCGGCAAGGGTGCGGATGTCGGTTTCGATGCGGTCGGCCGAGGCAGCATCGATGATGTCGTACATCCGGAGGTCCTGGGCAAGGACCAGGGTGGGGAAGAAGAGGAGCAGAACGAAAAAGCGCATCGATTCGGGATCAGGTTCGTGGCGCGGAATCACGCCTTGGAGGATCCTACGAACGGATGCGCTTCTGTACAACTTCAGGCCGCAATGCCCGAAATCCGGGTGAGCCGGGACCGAACTGGACACCCCCTCAAATGTCGCGTTCGGTCCCTGGTGGCTCACGATCCGGATGTGTTCACCCCAGAGGAGGGTGTAGTTGGTTCATCGTCCGCGCGCAGATACGATTTAAGTCTTTCGGCACATGATGTGGAAAAAGGTTTAACGGTCCACACGGAGGTGCCGATACTGACACTGAACGATTGTATCCCTTTTCGCTCCCGGCGACCATGTCCCAAACCTTGATGGCATTTCTGGCCATGATGATCGCTGCTCTGGCAGCCATCAACCAGTACAGCGCCCAGATCCAGTCCTACGATGCGGCCTATCGAACCGAGTTCGAGCTGATGGCCAACGCGTTGGTGTTGGAGCAGTTGGAAGTCATCGACATGACCACGGACTTCGACGATCTCGAAGACTGGGATGGTGACGAGATGTCGCGGGAATTCGAGGTGGGAAGTGACGGTATCGAATTCACCCTGTCCGTGACGGTCGAATATGTGGATGAGTCCGGCGAGTTTTCGGAGGACCCCACATCACAGAAGGAAGTCACGATATCGGCTGAACACGAGCGCTACACCGTGGCGCTGGTCACCCACTCACGCATCATTGCTGAATAATCCATGCAGTTCCTGCTCGATCACATAGCGTCCATCCTGGTTTCCGGGGCTGTCCTGCTGCTTGTCATTGCCACCAATCTTGGAGCACAACGAGCGGCCGTGGAAGAAACCGTGGCCTATGCTGCCAAGGTGCAGACCCTCAACCTTGCCGACTATCTCGAGGACGACCTTCTTCTCATCGGAGATGGAACGTCCGATACGATCGACGACGTGGAGACGAACAGTGACGGTCAGACGACGGAATTCTCGTTCTGGCGGGAAGACGACTTGGGGATCGACATGCTGGTCTCCTACACCCTGACCGAGACCGACTCGGTGGAAATCGATGACGAGTGGATACAGTTGTATCGTCTCGACCGTACGGAAAACGGCGTTGCGGCCGGTGGCGGCTCGTCCACATTGTCCCAGTTCCAGATCACGATGTTGAATGCGGCAGGCAATCCGGCTGCCGGAATCGCCGCAGCCAGACTTCTGCGGGTACGTGCCGTCAACGTGTATCCTTTTGGCGATCCGGATGACATGGACATGTTCCGCAGCTACTGGGGAATCACGGTCCGGCCGCCAAACCTGGACTCGTAAAAACTGCGTCCAGAAGCCTCATTCAGGCATTTTGCTGCAATTTTCGGCACGACTTAAGGTGCCTTTCCGGATGGCCGATCCTTTGGGGTGAGTCCCTCATCAAACACTCCCTCAAAGGTTACCCACCATGGGAAAAGGAGTCCTCATATTCGTCATGGCCTCATCGCTGTCCCTGGCAGCCATGTACATGGCCGGAACGGAAAACGACCTCGCGTCCGCCCAGGACGAAGCAGACTACAAGGAAGAATTGCTGGCCCGCGAAACGGCCCAGAGCGCATACAACATTGTCAGCTCGAAAGTCCGTCGCAGCTATGATTCCTACCGTGGTGCCTACACCGACCTTGATTACGGCAAAGCGAAGTACGACATCGGTGCCACCGAGGCCGATGACGGCTCCGTGACCATTATTGCGGTGGGCAAGTACGGCGATCACGAGTATGAAATCGTGGGTACGGTCTCTCGCACCATGGAGAAGGTCCTGGATGCACTGACCATCCCGGCGGCGCTCAGTTCGGTGGATATCACCGATGATGCCTTCATTTCCGGAAACGACTCCTCTCCGGTCGGCAGCCATGTGCATGGTGTCCTGGCTACGAATGCCACGGCCTACAGCGCTTTCATGGATGCTTCAGCGCACATAACCGGTAAGGGTGGATCTGGCGATGTCATCCAGGGCGATCCCCAGGTAGAGATAGGCATTATCCGGAGCGCCATCAAGAACTATTCCGGACCGGGTCATGCGACGGTGTCGGGAGATACCACGTGGGATGACGGCGACAGCATGGGCAGTACCGGTTCACCCGTAGTGGTCGTGGTTACCGGCAACCTGATCCTGCGCGACGACTTCGTGGGGTATGGCGCCTTGTTTGTCGAAGGCGACTTCACCATGGAAGATGACGCGATGTGGAACGGCCTGGTCTATGTGGCCGGATCCGAATCCGCGGTCCGGATGGAGCGAAATGCCTCCATCGACGGCTCCATGATCATGGACGGAACCGACTCCGCTGACGAAATCGAGCCCGACCCCATCGATGACGATGACCGGGGTTTGCTGGGCGGTCATTTCGACGTGGATGTTTTCGATGCTCCGAACAGCTCCAAGGAGATTTACCATGAGCACAAGTACGACGACAAGTACGACGTCAAGGGCGTGGACATCCTGAACTCCGGCTGCAAAAGCAAAGGGCTGTGTTGGGATCAGGTGATGGGCGGCGTGACGGAAGACGTCCGGATCACAACGATCAACTCGTCTGCGAGCTCAGGATCCTACGAGATCGTGGCCGGCGCAACGACCTATACCGGCAGCTCCACCGAGACGCTCAACCTGACTGTTGATCCCCGCGACCTGTCTTCGTTCACGTATGAATTCAGTGCCCTGTGCGACCTGGCGCCCTCAAAGCCGAGCGATGTGCAGGACGATCCGGATTCCAGGAATGGAGCGTTGTCCATCCAGGTCTACGGCGAGTCTTCCGGCAAACTGCTGTATGAACTCAGCATCTATCACCACTGGAAGCCGGGCAAGGGCGACGATTCCTGTGCTGTTCAAGCGCCTGCCGCAGAGGCCACCGAGTGGGTCTCGGCCAACGGTACGACCTACTCCGGTGATGACAGCTTGTGTAGGAGCGAGGATGACAACGACAACTATTCGGACTGGACGGAGCGCACCAGCATGTGGGGCAACCGCATCCGCAAGGGCAGCAAGGACAAGAAGTCCAAGAAGTCCAAGAAGTCGAGTAAGAAGTCGAGTAAGAAGTCCAAGAAGTCGAGCAAGAAGTCCAAGAAGGACTCGAAAAGCGACTACGGAGACTGGGACGACTCGGACTGGGTCAATGACGCCAGCTGGTATGGCGATGTCTTCTGGGCCAACAACGGCAAATGCGCCAAGTCCGACCAGAACCAGAATGTCCCGGTCGATCCGTTGCAGTTCATCATGGAGGATGATGCCAGTATCACCTACAATTCGGCCGCACTCAAGCGCCTGAAAGAAATGCTGCGCGCCTTCGACATGTCGGACGGCGTGCCTGTGGCGCGACGTCTTGCCCAGACGGCCTACAAGGATGGCGAGATTATTGCGAGTACCAATGACGGCATCCAGGACGTGGTCGAGAAGACGGGTACCAAACTGGAGAACGAGACCCTGCTTAGCGATGCCAGGACGCTGCTCAAGCAGTAGGTCTGCGATTGATGACAACAATTCGGGGCGGCCGATCCATCAGGATCGGCCGCCCTTTTTCATTCAGGGTGGCGTTGCGGTGGGGCAGTGGATGTGTCTTGAGGATCCGGGACAGGGCTTAAGACGGCAGAATTGACCGCCGATACTTGATGTGCATGGCTCGAATCGTTCGAATTCGCTTGATGCGGGACGATTCCGGCCCACCAACCACCAGACAGGTGACCACCCTCATGTCTGCACTCCTCAGAATCTCCCGAAAAGGGCTTGTACCCTTCTTATTGGCGGCTTTGACGCTGGTCGGCTGTTCCGATCAGGTTGTCAACACGTACTCAGAATCGGACGCTCCCACAGAATCCAAGGTCCGCAACGCGCATCTGTTCGATCAGGCCATCAAGGCCACCGGAAAGTTCGGCGAGCAGACGGCCATTGTGTTTGCGATCGATCCGTATCTCGTGGTCAACGAATACGAGGTTGTTGACCGGTACGAAGTGGTGGATCGCTATGAAGTGGTCGATCGGTATGAAGTGGTCGATCGGTATGAAGTCGTCGATCGCTATGAAGTGGTGGACCGCTACGAGTTCACGAACACTTTTTACGGGTATTCCCTCTGGGTTTCGACCGAGTATCTGGACGAGATCCTGCAGGCGATGGAAGACGACCCGATGATTGCTTGGGTCGAGCCGGTCTTCCCGGTTCAGCACGATCCTGGCCAGCGGAGTACTTCCGGTACGACGCAGATGCTGCCGTGGTCGGTCACGGATGTCGGCGCTCCCGCCAGTTGGTCCATTTCAGGCGATGGGCAGGGTGAGGTCGACGTGGATATTTTCATGATTGACACGGGGGTCTCGAATGCTGACCTGAACGTGGTCGACCGTCGCGACTATGCCGCTGCCGGAACCAGCGAGGATTCCGATGGACACGGTACCGCCGTTGCCGGCATTGCTGCTGCCATGGACAATGACAACGGTATCGTGGGCGTAGCACCCGGTGCCCGGATCCACAGCTACCGTGTCTTTGATGAAAACGGCATGGGCGACGACACGTATGTCATTGCTGCCCTCGAAGACATCCTGAAGTGGCGGAAGGCCAACCCGCGTCAGCCTGCCGTGGTCAACCTCAGCCTGGGAGCCGAGGTCGGCAAGGAACGCACCGCGCTGGACGATGCCGTGCAGGCCGTGATTGACGCGGGAATCACGGTAGTCGTAGCCGCCGGAAACGCGGGAACGGACGCCGCTTCGGTAACGCCGGCCCACGTTCGCGATGCCATCACGGTTGGCGCCTATGATCGTTTCCATGACTTTGCGCCGTACTCCAATCACGGTCCGTTTGTGGACCTGAATGCTCCGGGTACCGAAATATTCTCGCTGGCACCAGGACTGGACTATGCCGTCATTTCCGGTACCTCCCTGGCCGCAGCCCACGTCACGGGCGCTGCTGCCCTGTATCTGGCTCAGAATCCAAGGGCAAAACCGAAGCAGGTTGGCAAAGCCTTGCAGCGTGCAGCGCTCCGAAGTGTTGCCAAGGCGCCACCAGGCACGTCCCGCCATTCGGTATGGGTTGGACGCTGACCCGACACCCACGAGCAGATTTCCAGGGCGCCCACGGCTGAGCCGCGGGCGCCCTTTTTCGTGGATGCCCGGAAGGGGAGGAGAACCTCCGATTCGTTGCAGCCCAACGTCATGATGATTTTTCCCTGTCCACTTAAGTCCGCAGACCGCTCGCCGATACTTCCGCAGCGTGCTCAACCCCTCGGTCATGGCCCCTGGCCCTCGAGCCGACCGAGCAGCTTCCCCTTCAGTCAGCCCCTCGGCTGATCGTGTTGCAGAAAACTTGACCGGAAGAAAGAATGGGAAGAGGATTGTTACTGATCGTGCTGGCTTCGTCCATCACGCTCTCGCAAATGAACGCCTCCGAGAAGGAAACCGAGATGGATACGCATATCGTCCTCTCGGACTATCAGCAGAAGGTGCTTTCCCGTGAACTGGCCCATTCGGCCCTGAACCTGGTGGTCGCCAATACCTCGCGGGACTTCTCCACCTACAGGGAGCAGGTCTCGGACCGTGCCTATGGAGACGGCATGTATGCCTATACCGCCAGCGGCGCTGCCTCAGGTCCCGTGACGGTCATTTCGTACGGGCAGGTCGGAGAAGTCATCCACCAGATAACGGCGGTTCTCGAAAAGGCCGGTACACCCAACCTGGATGCCATTACGCTGGATGGTCCTTTCGAAAGCGTAACCGGCAGTGGATCATCGTTCTCCATCTCAGGAATCGACGGTCCATTGGTAGGAGAGGAAGAAAGCGGATTTCAGGGTGCCGACGGACATGCCATCCGCACCACGATTCCAGAAGCGCGCGACATGTTTCTGGGCAACATTGATGCCGCCCAGTTGCAGGGAATCGATGGGACCGGCGACGTGGTTACCGGCGAGTCCCATACAGATCTCGATGCATTGCAGGATTCCATACTGGCACACCCCATGCTGACCACGCTGCAGGGAGATCAACGTTTCAAGGGGAACGATTACTTCGGTTCACGGGAAAGTCCCATCCTGATGGCGGTGAACGGGGATGTCAAGATCACAGGTTCGGTTGAGGGATTTGGCATTCTCCTGATCAATGGCTCACTCCGGACACCCGGAAATCTCAACTGGGAAGGCATCGTCATGGTGGTCTCCGACGGGGGGTCCACGGACTTGAGAGGGAATGTGGACATCCGCGGGGCGCTCATCATGCGTTCCCATACGGCAGCGGGAGAATCCGGTGGTTACGCCGATGCCGGGTTGTTGGGCGGGCACATTGATGTGAGTGTGCTCCAGGCTCTGAACAGCAAGATCTATCACCAGCATCAATACGACGATCGCTGGGATGTATCCACTCTTGATCTGCTCAGCTCCGGCTGTCAGACCAATGGCGGCCTGTGTTGGGAAAGCAATGTGGACTCATCGGTTGTTTCGTCCATTCATCTTGCCCTTTCCGGACACGAAACGATCGGCGGTGAACTGTATCTCGAGACCAGTACAACCTTGATAGAGTCTGACATCTCGGACGGTCTGGATCTTGATATTGACCCTTCCGATCTCACCGCCTTCGAATTGAGGTTCAATACGGTATGTGATGTGAATGGCAGCGATCCGGATGACGTGGATATCGATGAGGCCACAAGGGACGGACAACTGCGACTCCGTGTAACCGATCCGGCCAATGCCGATTCGTTGCTGCATGAAGTAGTCGTCTATCGGCATTCATCAGAAGGATCGTGTACCGGATCCGAGGACCCCGGCTTGGTGGACGTCGCGCCGCAGGAATTCAATATCAACGGCAACGTGAACATCCAGCGCAGCGCAGAGGCGCTTTCCAATGTGTCCGGATTGATGCCCATCATCGAACCCGAACCAGCCGAAATACGCATGACATCGATGCGTCACCGCTCAAACGAGGGCGCATTGTAAATACCGGAATGCATGACCGGTAATCAGGCGCCAGTGGGCCAAAAAGGCCCACTGGCGCCCTTTTTTTGAGATTCCGCAATGGGCAGAGGGTTTAAGTGGGGTCGCTGTTGGCCGATACGATCGATGTATGGAGACCACAGACTCCGCCTCTCATACGGACAGGAAATACATGATGGAATCGAACGATCAGCACATACCGACGCAGCGTTCCGCGGGTGCATCCCGGAACGGTTCGGAGCGTCGCACCGAGGAACGACCTGCCGCCATGGTGGCAGGAAGGGCACCGTCACGGTCGGCATCCTATGCCAAGACGACCGAGATGCCCTCGTACGTGCAATCGATTGTCGACGCGACACCGCGTGGCATGACCGGCGTGGATCGTGTCCGGTTCCAGGCCGAACAGTTCAGCAAGATCGATGCCCGCGACCGCGCCATGTTGCGTCGGTTCGTCGATTCGTTCCTGGCCAGAATGTCTTCGTCCAATGCATCCGACGTGGACATGGGTGGACCGAGCAGCGGCGGCTTCGTCTGGTTCCGCATTGACGGGGAGAAGCGCCCCGATCTGAACATTCCACGGTTCTCCATCGACGAGACCAACATCATGATCCTCAGTCTGCTCAGCCGACGGGGAATGAAATCCCTGGTTGAGTGGAATGCTGCCGACTTTTCCTACGAACTTCCTTCCAGCGCCGGACAGCGCCATCAGCGTTTCCGCGCTACGGCCTATCTGGACATGGGTCATCTGGCCCTCAACATGCGCGCCATCACGGCCGAGATCCGCTCCCTGAAGAGCCTGGCCTTCCACCCGAGTGTCGAGAAGGGGCTCAAGTTCCGGCACGTCCGCGATGGGCTCACGCTCGTCACCGGTGTTACCGGATCCGGAAAATCGACCACGCTCGATTCGATCGTGGATGCCAACAACGAGGATGTCCACGGTCACATCGTGGTGATCGGGCGTCCGATCGAGTATGTCCACGAGAGCCGCAAATGCATCATCCGACACCGTGAGGTGGGGCAGGACGTACCGACGTTCAAGGATGGCATCGTGCAGGCGCTGCGCCAGGACCCCGACATCGTGGTGATTGGTGAGATGCGCGACCCCGAGACCATTTCAGCAGCCCTCGAAATCACCGACTCCGGACACAAGGTATTCTCCACACTCCATACGTCGAGTGCCGTGGAATCCATCGACCGCATCATCGCGGAATACCCCTCCGAGGAGCAGAGTCGCGTCCGTACGCGCCTGGCGGACGTGCTTCGCTGCATCGTCTCCCAGAAACTGCTTCCGAAAGTGGGTGGCGGCCGCATCCTGGCCAAGGAAGTGTTGTGGATGACGCCTCCGGCACGCGCTGCCATCAAGAATGACAACACCAACGAGATCTACCAGATGATGTGGGAAGGCTGGAATATCGGCCAGATCACGCTCGAACAGGATCTCTACCGATTGATGCGTCAGGGTCTGATCACGCCGGATGTGGCTCTGGATCACGCCAACAACAAGCGCCGATTCAAGCAGCTGGCCAAATAATCCGACACCATGCTCAAGTACAGTACAAAAAGCGAATACATCCTTGCGATCACGATTTCATCGCGACGCATCGAGGGTGTACTCCTGCACGACTCTCCGACCGAACCGGTCATCCTGCGCACATTCAGTCGGAAGCGCGCCGGTCACGCAGCCGTGGAGCTGGATGCTCCCCCGATCGAACAGGACCTTCCGGGCGATGTCTCTTTCACGAGTACCGATGACAGTGGGCTGAGCGCCGGCATGTTTCTGGCCTCCGAATTCGGGGACCTGCCTAAAGAAGATGATGCGGCGGAAGCTGAATTGATGCCGCCCCCACAGATCGCCGTACCGTGCGATCTCGAAGTGTTGGACATCGTTTCCGAGTGTGCCGACGCCGGCTATGACAATGTCCGGTTGATCTTCGTCCTGCCTACGGACTATCTGGGAGCCGAGATCATCACGCCGGATGTCGCGGATGCCGAGGTCGACGACAAAGGCAAAGCCTCCAAGGCCAAGAAAGCCAGGAAGGATGCACCCCTGAAACGATTCCTTGCCACCCATCCGGGGGTGAAGGAGGACAAAGTGGCTCTGCTGCCGCTGCATGACTTCCAGGGAATCAATGCCAACAGCCTGGCCCTGTTTGCCCAGAGTACCGAGCCGGTGACGGTATCGGTCGAATCCATCCGCAATCGCAACAAACCGTTTCCGAACGTTTCCGCACTGGAAACGGAAGTGACCCTGCTTCTGGGTGCGGCCCGCGCCGCCCTGATTGCCGAGCAGCGCTACAACATTGTAGCCGAGGTCATGGCAGAAGGGGACGAAAAGGGCAAACAGGCCCTTGGCGAGGAAGAAGTCAGTGTCCTCCTGCGCGTGGGCTCGGAAGACACCCTCATCATGTTCTTGTCGGGCAATGAACTGGTTCACTACGAATCGCTCCGCTCGATTACCGCATTCGACCCGGCCGAGACCATCTGCAGTCGCGTACTGCTCATGCACGATGAGTTCGGTCTGGGAGACTCGGACAGGATCCTGCTCTTTGCTGATGAATCCGAGGAACGGATCCAGGAAAGTCTGGCCCGCGTCTTTCCGGATTCGCACATCTCGCTCCTGCGCGAACTCGTGCCTCCGTTCGAGGAAGTTCGAAAGAAGCCGATCGGATCGGAGACCCTGCTTTCCGTCCTGGGGGCACTGCGGCTGATCCGCGATGACGTCTGGCAATCCGTTTTTCCGGGCATCGACTTCCTGGATCCCAAACTGCGCGGGCGCAAGTTCACGCTGCCGTTCTCGTGGCCCGTTGCGGCCATGGTTCTGGTCCTGTTTGCTTCGACCCTCTTCTTTGTCTACCGCTATTTCGAGCAGAGCCACCAGATCGAAATGGTCCGGTACGAGCTGCGCAACTATCCCGAAGACACCATCTCCGGGAACGCGGCGGACCTTCAGATGAAGATCGACAGCCTCATGATGCGCAGCGCCGGCTTTGCCGAGGCCCTCGACGTGCTGGACTCGCTGCTGGTCGGCAGCGATGTGTGGAGCCGCGCCCTCGAACGCACGTCCGTGTACACCGGAGACGTCTCAGGCCTCTGGATTTCCCAGTGGCGCGAAGAAGAGGAAGGGCACCTGGTGGTTACCGGACGCGCCCTCGATCGAGCGGACATCGTCGAATTTGCCGCAGAGGCCGAGGGAAACATCGAGAACATCACCTTTGCGGAAATACGGGACGTCCCGGTCTACGAATTCCGGATGACCATGGTCATCAACAGGGAGCTGCCAGAAGCAGCAACGTATCTGCGCAAACACGCTTCGGAGCTCATCAAGCAGGCCAAGGAGGACTCTCCCGTGGCCGCGGCAGCACCAGAGGAGACGGTGGAGGCACCGTCCTCAGAGGTAGGGAGGTAACCCATGTCAAACGTCATTCAAAACCTGATCATCCTGTCCGTCTGCTGGCTGGTAGCCATGGGGGGAGGGGTGTATACCACTTTTTTCGTGCAGCCGGATGAAATGGAGCGGCTCGAGAAGGCCGAACAGGTGGCCCGTATGAAGCAGGCCGAACTGTCGGCACTGGTGGCTGAAATGAACGACTCGGAAAGCATGGCCGAGGACGTCGTTGCCCGCTGGAATTCGCGCTACAAGGTGGTGCCCAGAGTCCTGGGATCCGAGGATGTCATCCGCTTTTTGAATGATCATTCCCGCACCGGATTCGATCCGTTCAACATCACATTCAATGGCCTCGGGGAGTCGAATGACTTCAACCGGTATGATTTCAGTGTCGAAGGACGCGGCAGTTTCGGTGCGGTGTACGAACTGATCTGGGCCATCGAGAACAATCGGCAACTGTACCGGATCGAGGACCTGGAATTGAATCATTTCGACCTGCTCTCGGACGACCCGAGCACCGGTCAGAAGCGGTTGGACATGGTGGTCCGATTCACATTCAAACTGTCAGCCTACTTCGGTGGGGCCGTAGGTCTGAGTGCATCGGACGAAAGCGAAGGTGCTCCCCGCAGCATGTACTTCACGAATTCCGATCTGGCATCCAGTCTCCCACCTGTTCCCGACAGTGTGCTTCCAAGTCCGAAACCGGGCATGAACCCGTTCCAGCCGCTGATCCTTGAGAACATTCCGCCCAACACGTACAGCCTGGTGGAAATGGAAACAGCAGAACTGATCTCGATCGTGGGCACCGAAGCCATCCTCAAATGGGAAGAAAACGAGTACCGTCTGGGAATTGGAGACCCTGTCTATTTAGGTCAGGTGATTTCCGTCGATCCCAAGAAAGGAAAGGTCATTGCCAGCTTGAACAAGGGAGGCATCCTTGAACGCATCGAGCTGACCATGGACCTGGACCAGTTGTACAACCAGGCCCGAGGCAACGTACAGCTGTCACCAGCCAGAAACTATTGAAACGGGGCAGAGAGGCATCAAAATGAACGTATTGACATGGAAACGGATGGGGCAGGTCCTGCTGCTGACCAGTTTCTGCTGGATCGGCCTGGCAGCCATCGCACCCTCCGCTCAGGCTCAGCAGAGGCAGGTCCGCGCCTACATTCCGCCGGATCAACTGGTCTCTTTCCTGCCTTCAACACCCTTTGATCGCTTCACGGACTATCTGAACCCCATTTTTGAACGGGTCACGGGCAAGTCTCTCGTGGATCCGGACACGCGTGCCCACCCCATCGGCATTTCCATCTCGGGCATGCATTTCCTCGATGCGCTGGAACTCGTTCTGCAGTACAACGACCTGGAATACCGCGAAACGGAGCGGTATTTCATGGTCCAGGAAAAGCAGGTCGAAGAACTCATTCTGGATGCGGACGCCGCCACAGGTACGAACCGAGGTGGTGTTGAGTCAGGAACAGCCCTTTCTCCTGCCACTTTGGACACCCGTCAGATCGAAATCAAGGCGGTCCTGTTCGAACTCAACCACACCAAAGCAAAGGACTCCGGTATTGATTGGAGCGTGCTTTTCGGTTCGACCGGCTCGACCGGTGGAGGTCAAAGCAGTAGTGGAGGTGGTGCCGAAAACCAGGTCACCTTTCTGCTCAAGACCGAAGAATTGTTTTCTGGAATGGAAGACATCATCCAGGGGCCGGATCAGGTTGACTTCAAAAACTTGAACTCCCTGTTCCGACTGGCTGAGAGTACCGGTGTCGGCGAGACGATTGCCAACCCCTCGGTAACCGTCCAAAGCGGTATGCAGGGTGACATCCAGATCGGTTCGGACGTTCCTGTCCAGATCCGGGACACGTTCGGGAATATTTCGACCCAGTATTTCAAGACCGGTATCATCATCGAGGTGACACCGACGCTCATCGAGCAGCCCCTGGCCGACACGTTGGGAGCGCCGGTCGCCGAGTTTTTGCATCTTCAGGTCAAAGTGGAGAAATCCGGCAGCCGCCCATCGGCATCCGGACCTACCATCGACCGAAGCCTGGCCAACACCCAGCTGTTGATGCTCGACGGCGAGCAGACCGTCATCGGTGGTCTTTACAGCACGGAAGAGTCCGTGTCCCGCCGCGGCGTGCCTTTCCTCAAGGACCTGCCCAAGTGGTTCTTCGGTTTCCGCTACATCTTTGGTCGAACGCAGCGCTCCGTTACCCAGAAGGAACTGGTCATTTCGCTGGAAGCCAACCTGGTTGACCCCATCCGGGAACGCATGACGCGCCAACTGCCGGAAGGACTGCTGCAGGATCAGCGCGAAGCTGTCCGTCGGACGCTGGAGCGTTTCGACAAGCGCGTTTCGGAAGAAGCCGGCAACGCCGTCAGCACCGAGAAATACGACAAGAAGTAAGCATCAAACACATGATGCCCTGCACCTCATGGGAGGAAGATCACCTATCTTCCTCCCATGTTGCATTTCAGGCCTCATTCAACACGTCGGTTGCTCGGCTGGCTCGGTTTTGCAGGGCTCATCGTCCTGTCGTGGGCCTGTGCCCCGTCAGCACCCCGGTCACCCGGACGGGCCGCCCCCATGGCTGCGGAATCGCAGCAAAGCCGGACGCGGGCCGATATCGCGTATCTGGATGGAGCGGAAGCAGAAGGACGCCGCACGGCAACGCTCGGGTTCAATCGGGCCGCCAACTATCTCTCGGGCCAGATGCGTGCGGCGGGGCTTCAGCCGGTCCTATCCGGCGAGTATCGCATGCAGTATGCCGCGCTGCTGAGCCGAACCTTGAGGGCACGGATCCGCCTCCTGGGGAGGGATACCACGGAAGTGCGACAGGGTGTCGGCTATCTCATCACCAGCACCCCGTCGAGCACGAATGCCTCGGGCCGGTTGCCGTCGCTCCCCGAAATGGAATGGCTCCTCTGGGCGGACGAATTCGGGACAGAGCGTGGCACGTTCGGTCGCTGGGAAATGGAGGTGACTACGGAGAAACAGGCATCAACGGCACCGATGCACGTCATGGGGATGCTGCCGGGTGCCCATCCGGCTGGCAAGGATTCACTGGTGATCGTGCTGGCACCCATCGATGGAAGTGGCCTGCAGGGCACGGACAGCTGGACCGATGGATCGGACCTGGCCATTCCCCCGGCAGCCTTGCTGTCCGGAATGCGTCAAATGGCTACCAACCAACAGACGTGGTCCATCTACCCGCAGACCACATTGTTTGCCCTGCTGAGTGGTACGCGTGACGCCTGCCAGGGCCCTCAGCAGTTCCTGAAGCATCTGACGTGGGATCGTTCCATGGTGTCCTCCGTGACGATCATCTCCATGCAAACCGATGCCCACTGCGATTGGCAGGCCCTCCTGCGGGCGTCCGGATTGGAGGCGCCAATCGAGATCTTGCATGCGTACGCACCATTCGATGCGCCTTCCGAGACTGGATTCGGATCCTGGCGTCCCCGCTCCGAGACACAGCGCCCCGACGCGTTGGATGTGGCAACGACCGAGGCGCTGCGCCTGGCGCGGGAAGTCGTGGAGAGAATGCCTTGATGCCGTGAAGAAAACGGCTCGTTTCAGAACACGGGATTGCTCTGACGCGAAGTTGTTCAGAACACGATTCCCACGAACATGGCCACCGTGGTGTTCAGGACTTCCGGATCGGCCGTGCGGGCATTCGAGTTGCCGAGCGTGAGGCGGAGTCCCCCGGTCAGCGTTTCTCCCTTGATGGGCGTATCCACGTCGAGACCGAACACCCAGCCAAGATCCCGGTCAGCGATGCCGTCGTCGGTTGTGGACTGCTCGATATCGCCGCCGACGGCCCGGTAACTGATCCTTGCGTCGGTCTTGAAGGCCATGGAAGGGCCGGCAACCAGCCGGGGCTGCAGTCTTCCTGTTGTATTGAACCGGTACCCGATCAGGACAGGCACACTGACGTACGTGATTTCCGAGGTTCCGATGATCGGGATATCCTCGAACGTGCCTTCGAGTTCAGCACCTTTCACAGCGTAGTTCAGACCCGATTCGAACTCGAGTCCACTCGGATAGCGGTAGCGCACACCGGCTCCCCCGGCCAGCCGGTAGATCGGCATGGCGTTCTGAAGATTGCCGCCCCGGAATGAGGACCCGGTTACACCGAGGTGGATCATTCCTTTCAACTGGGCTGACGCCGGCTGGGCGACGAGCAAGGCTCCGAACAGGAGCAACAACAGGGACAGCGCTCGTTGCATGGACAGGAGGTGCTGATGAAAAGATGAATCGCTGCAGAAAGGAAGTCTCCGGATACCGGACAGTCTTTCAAAAAGCCTGCGAGTTGTGCATTTTCTGGTCCCAGCGGAAACCGATCCCAGGTCTCCGCGATCCTGAACCCTGACCCGAACCGGTCGTGTCCTTCCTTCTGCAGCGTCTGTTTTTCGTTTGGGCTGCCCTCTGGGCGGCCATCATGACGGTATTCTGCGGAATCGGCACGGTTGTCACCCTATCGCTTACGTCGAATCCGAAGGCGTTCAATTTCTGGTCGAAGGTATGGGGTATCGGCATGACAGCGGGCATGGGCATTCGGGTGCGGACCCGATTTGCCCGGCCGATCCAGGAGGGAAAGCCGGTTGTGTTTGCCATCAACCACCAGGTGGCACTCGACATTCCCGCCGTGGGATCGGCCATACCGGTGCCTTTCGGGTGGGTGGCCAAGGCAGAACTCAAACGGGTACCGTTCCTCGGAGCGGCCATCGGGTCTTCCCCTTCGGTGTTCATTGACCGATCCCATCCGAAGCGCAGCGTTGAAACCATGCAGTTGGCAGGAGAGCGGATCCGCGACGGGCTTTCCGTGGCCATCTTCCCCGAGGGATCGCGATCGCACGGACCCCGTCTGGGCGAATTCAAGAGGGGAGCCTTCCTGTTGGCCATCGAGGCCCAGGTCCCCGTCATCCCGGTGACGGTCGTGAATGCGTATCGTCTGTTCAACGAGAAGACGAAAACGGCCCGGCCGGGCGTCATGGACATCATCGTCGGCGAGCCGATCGACATCACCGGCTGGACCCGCAAGGATATCCCGGAATTGATGGAGCGGGTACGCGAAGCCATGGGCCCGCACCTCGGAGAGCAAGGAACAGGAGAGAATCCGGTTCCGTAGTTTGGCGCCGTCCCGCACAGCCTGCCCTGAACCGGATTGGGTGGCCGTGTGACCCCCATTGTGTGCCAGCCAAACGAAAACATCCTTGAGCCAGAAGAAGTCCTCCCGTCAACGCAGATCAGAAACCGCCGCCTCTGTACCCGAGTGGTTCGGGCTCTGGGATGATCAGTCCAGCGTGCGTCGCCATGCCCTGATGATCGGGCTACTCCTGGTGCTCGCCGTCGTCTTTTTTGCACCCATCCATTTTTCGGATGGGCAACTGATTGCGACGGATACGGTGCAGTGGCGAGCCATGGCCGAGTCCATGCTGGAGATGGAGGAAGAAACGGGAAGCGTGGCCCTGTGGGCAGGTCGCGTGTTTGCCGGCATGCCGGGGTACATGATATCTCCCGAACTGAGTGTACCTCAGGTGGATCTGATCATGCGAGAGCTCCGACTCTTGATCTGGCCGACGTCACACATGTGGCTCCTGCTCATCGGGACGTACCTGCTGGCCTTCCGACTGACCAAGGAAAGTCTATCGTCGGCTGTCGCGGCGGTGGCCTACGGATTCACGACCTACATCCCCGTCATCCTGGCTGCCGGACATAATTCCAAATACGTAGCCCTGGCCTGGGCGCCCTGGATGTTGCTTGCGTTTATCCATGCGATGGATCGCAGGACGCTGGTTTCCGCACTCCTGTTTGCCATTGCACTGGCCGTCAATCTTCGTGCTGGTCACGTCCAGATAACCTACTACGTGACCATGGCTGCCGGCATCTGGTGGCTGGTAGAAGGTGTGCATGCGTTCCGTTCGGGCGATCGGGCAGCATTTCTCCGAGGGACGGGCATGCTGGCCATCGGCTCGGTACTGGGTCTGATGATGGTGGCTCAGCCGTACATGTCCCACGCAGAAATTACTCCGTACACCATCCGGGGGGCATCCTCCGGCGGTGGTGCAGGCGGCATGGCCTGGGAATATGCCATGGCATGGAGCCAGGGCCCGGGGGAATTGATGACGCTGCTGATTGCCGATGCGTACGGTGGGGCCAGCCCGAATTACTGGGGCGCCAAGACCTTCACCGGGGGGCCGCATTATTTCGGCATGATCACCATCGTGCTTTTGGCACTGGCCTTCTGGAAGGTTCGCGATCGGGCCACCCTGTCCCTTTCCATTGCACTTCTGGCCACCATCCTGTTCGCGCTCGGAGAGAACCTGGCCCTCCTGAACAGGCCCATGTTCAACTTCTTTCCGCTGTTCGATGCCTTCCGGGTACCCGAAACGTGGCTTTCCATGTCGGCCTTGCTGGCAGCGCTGATGGCAGCACGGGGAATGGCGACGCTGAAGCGCGCTGCCGATCAAAGCGGGTCGTTGCTTGCCCGGCCGGCCTTCCGGTTGATTGCTGGCTTCGGAGCGCTGCTTCTGGTCATGAATGTGATGGGCACAACGCTGTTCTCCTTCGAAAAGCCTGGCGAGCGGGCTCAGATCGAAGCCCAGATCGAACGATCGAATCCGGGCGTCTCGATGAGTGACCCGCGTGTGCAGCAATTCGTGGATGGGCAGATGGCCGAAATCACGGCCGAACGGATCGACGTGTTTTCCAAGGATGCCTTCCGCTCGCTGTTTGTGGTCGTGCTGCTTGGGACCCTTTTCTACCTGCTGGTGCAGCGCAGGCTGCCCTACTGGGTCGTGGGATTCGTGATTCTGGTCATTGTCGTGGTCGACTTGACGGGAATAGCCCGTCGGCACATCAACGAGGAAGCCCTGTCACCGGCTTCCGATCCGTCTGAGTCAGTTCGGGAGTTCGGATTTGACCGGTACCTGGTTGCCGAGCGGGAGCGGCAGGGCGGGGAAGGCTCTTTCCGCGTCCTTTCGTTGGAATTCGGTCAGCACCCCGTCCAGAATGCGCGTCCCTCGTATTTCCACGAGTCATTGGGTGGCTATTCCGGTGCCAAGTTGCGGCTCTACCAGGACTTCCTGGATCACCTTCTCTTCGGTGGTCCGCAGGGCGTCAACGGAGCGGCACTCGACATGATGGATGTCGGATACCTGGTGGCCAGCGGGGGACTCCCGGGATTCGTGCCCGTCTATCAGGATGAGGAAACGGGCCAGGGCGTTTTCCGGAATCAGGAACGACCGGGTCGTGCCTGGCTGGTCGATTCGGTGGCCGTGCTGCCGGGTCATGAAGCCGTCTGGTCTGACATCAACGCGCCGGACTTCGATCCGGCTGTCACGGCTCTGGTAACTGATGAAGTCGCTATCGATGCTGCTGCCTTGACCGGTCCTTCTGATTCGACGCGGGTCAAGACGATCTCCTATACAGCCGAGGATATGACCTTCCGTGCGAGTACGGATCGGACACGTCTCATGGTGGTGAGCGAGATTTTCTACCCACCCGGTTGGCAGGCGACAGTCGATGGTGAGTCCACGCCCATCGTGCAGGTAAACCATTTGCTTCGTGGGGTCGTTGTGCCCGCCGGATCGCACGAAGTACGTATGACCTTCGCACCTCCAGCCTATCAGCGTTCCTGGTGGATCACCGCAACGGGCACGGGCCTGACCTACGGACTCCTGTTGGTATTCGGGTTGCTGGCGTGGCGCAGGCGCAACGAAGGCGAGGACGCCTCTGCCCCCGACACTGAGGCGCCAGACGATCCGTCCGGCTCCTGAGATCGTATTTCCAACAGGTGATCCGGTGAAGCGGGTTCTTTTCATCACATACTACTTTCCGCCATCAGGGGGCTCCGGAGTACAGCGCGGCCTGAAGATGGTCAAGTACCTGCCCGAGGCGGGCTGGGAGCCCGTGGTCCTTTCCGTCCATCCGGACCATGCCGCCTACCCTGATCTGGATCCAGCCATGCTGGCTGATGTCCCTGAAGGCATTCGGGTGGAACGGACCCGTTCGTGGGATCCGTACACGATGTATGCCCGCATGATGGGCAAGCAGAAATCCGAAGTGGTGGGTGTCGGGTTCCTCGGAGCCGATCATGCATCGCCCAAAGAGCGCTTTGCACGGTGGGTCCGCGCCAACCTGTTCCTGCCCGATGCCCGTGTGGGATGGGTCAGGCATGCGGTGCGGGCCGGTCGACGGCTGGCCGCCGATCCGGGCTTCGACGCCATCGTGTCGACCGGCCCGCCCCACTCGGCCCATCTTGTCGGCGTCCAGTTGGCGCGCCAGACGGGTGCGCCCTGGATTGCAGACCTGAGGGATGCCTGGCCCGACCCGGCCTATCAACACATGCTTCCGACCGGGCGATGGGCTCGACGGCGCGATGAAACGACCCGGAACCGGATTCTGCGCGAAGCCGCTGCCCGCGTGGCCGTGACCAAGGATCTGGCACGGCACATGTCGGACGCCACAGGGTCCCCGTTTTCGGTCATCCGCAACGGGTTCGATCCCGAGGACATGACAACCGCACCTGACAGACCGGCGGGCTGGGTGGACGATTGGGAGAACGATTTCCTGGTGGTCCATACGGGCAACCTGTCGCCTGCCCGGGATCCCGAACCCCTCTGGAAGGTGCTGGCCGGATCCGATGCCGAAGCGCGCTGGCCCCGTCTGAGGCTGGTATTTGTCGGCAATGTGGATCCTTTGGTTCTGGCTGCTGCTTCCCGCCATGCAGGTCCGGGGCGCATTCATCATGTGCCGTATGTGCCCCATGCTTCGGCCGTTTCCTGGATGAAGGCCGCTACCCTGTTGCTGCTGCCCATCAACCGTGTCATGGGATCGGCGGGAATCGTGACCGGGAAGATCTATGAGTACCTTGCATCGGGCAGGCCCATCCTGGCGTTCGGTGAGCCGGATGGCGAAGCAGACGCGATCCTGCAGGAGAGTGCCGGCGGGACGCTCCTGGACTACGCGGACGAGGAGGGTCTTGGGACCCTGCTGGACGATCAGTATCGTGCCTGGGCTGCGAGCAGCACCGTCAAGGGCGCTCCTGCCGAAAGTCTCGGACCCTTTTCCAGGCGTGGACAGGCCCACGAACTGGCATCCCTGCTTTCCGGGATCACATCATCCAGTGGCCCCTCGGCCTGACCATCCAGCGTTCCATGACCATCCTTACCGTCGTTGGCGCTCGCCCGCAATTCATCAAGGCCGCCGTGGTATCCCATGCCTTGAAGGAAGCAGGCCTGGACGAGCAACTCGTTCACACGGGCCAGCACTATGATGCCGACATGAGCGACGTGTTCTTTGGCGAACTGGGCATACCGGCTCCGGCGTACAATCTGGAAGTGGGCTCGGGGTCGCATGCCGTGCAAACGGGCGCCATGATGACCGGTCTGGAACAGTTGATTTCCGATGCTGTCCGGCCTGACATGATCATGGTCTATGGGGATACGAACAGTACGGTGGCTGCGGCCATGGTGGCCGCCAAGGCGTCCATTCCGCTGGCCCATGTGGAGGCGGGGCTGCGCTCCTTCAACCGTGACATGCCGGAGGAAATCAACCGGATCGTAACGGACCGGCTGTCAGACTGGTTGTTCTGCCCCACGTACACAGCCATGGACCATTTGGCCGCCGAGGGCATGACGGAAGGAGTGGTGCTCAGCGGTGATGTCATGCTGGACGCGACCCGTTTCTTTGCCGCGCGCGCGGCCGAGCAACGACCGCTGGAATCCCTCACCGACCTGGCGTCGGGCTCCTACCACCTGGCAACCGTGCACCGAGCCGAGAACACGGACGACCCGGAGCGGCTTGCCGCCATTTTCGATACGCTGGGCAAGCTGAGTGCCCCCGTTTTGCTGCCCCTGCATCCCAGGACCCGGAAGATGGTGGCAACGATGGACCTCCCGCAATCCATCCGGATCATGCCCCCGGTGTCGTATCTGGCCATGCTGACCCTCATCTCGAACTGCCGGAGTGTATTGACCGACTCGGGCGGTCTGCAGAAGGAAACCGTGTGGCTCGGAAAGCCATGCATCACGCTGCGTGACGAGACCGAATGGACGGAGACCTTGCAGCGGGGATGGAACGTTCTGGCGGGTGCTTCTCCGAAGGCCATCCTGGACGCGGTGCAGTCGCAGCCGCAGGGCGATCCCCCGGCCTTCGGAGAAGCGCCCGAGGGCACCGCCTCCAGCATGATCGCACACACACTGAAAAACGGCTGATGGGTGCGCGACCACATATCTGCATGGTGCTCGATCATGCGTTTCCACCCGATCTACGGGTTGAAAACGAGGCCCGGACGCTGGCTTCAAACGGGTATGATGTCACCATCCTGGCCATCGACCCCGACGATCGTCCTCCATCCGACCTGACTCCGGACATCCATGTTCGCAGAATGCGCGTTCCGCAGCAGATCCGAAACAAGGCACGCGGGTTGGCGGCCACGCTGCCCCTGATGGACTGGATCGTGGGCCGTGCCGTACGGAAACTCCACGCCGAGCGTCCGATCCATGCCCTGCACGCGCACGATCTGTATCTCTTCGGTGCTTCGCTGCGGGCCGGCAGGAAACTGGACATCCCTGTCATCGGGGACATGCACGAGAATTGGGTGGAAGCGCTACGGCACTACAAATGGAGCACGACCGCACCGGGCAAATGGGTGGTTGATCTGCAGAAATGGCAGCGCCTCGAGACGGAGTGGTCCGCCAACGTGGATCGCCTGATCGTGGTCATCGATGAAATGGCCGAGCGCATGGGTGCGCAGCTGGGCGAAGCGGGCCTGCGGAACGACCACATCATTGCCGTACCCAACACGATCCAGCGATCCTCCTTCGAGGCCTGGTCGACATCGACGCCTGTCGACATGCCCGACGGACAACCACTCTTGCTCTACACGGGTGGAATGGACCGGCACCGCGGGTTGGAGGACCCGATTCGTGCCATGCCGACCATCCTTGAAACCCATCCCGAGGCTGTTCTGGTGTTGGTGGGCGATGGCGCCGTGCGGGGCGAACTGGAGGAACTGGCTGCAACCCTGGGTCTCGGAAAAGCCGTTCGGCTCCTGGGATGGAAAGACCAGGCCGCCGTGCGTGGATACATGGAAGCAGCCGACATCGGCCTCATTCCTCATCGAAAGACCGTGCATACGGATCACACGATCCCGCACAAGCTCTTCCACTACATGCATGCGGGGCTGCCGTGTGTCGTTTCGGATTGTCGTCCGCTGGAGCGGATCGTGTCAGCCGAAGCATGCGGCCGGGTGTATCCGTCCGGCAATCCGGCCTTGCTCGCCGAAGCCGTTCTCGACATCATCAAAGACCCTGAAGAGGGGCTTGCCATGGCCGCAAGGGGACAGGAGGCTGTTCGTGAACGATGGAACTGGGAAGCGACCTCGCAGGGTCTGGTCGACGTCTATCGAGACCTGCTCAGCTGAACTTTATTAAAGGTGATCAGCCAGATGCGCGGCAATCCGCTCTGAGGCGTGGCCATCCCACTTTTCCGGTATCCGACCTTTCTTCCACTGCCCGGCCAGTGCTTTGTGACCGGCTTCCCCGATGGCAGCCGCATCCAGATCCATGAGGATGTTCGTGCCCTCATCGACCGTCACTGGACGCTCCGTGTTGGGCCGGACGGTCACACAGGGCTGCTGGAGCGCCGTCGTTTCCTCCTGGATGCCGCCGCTGTCCGTCACGATGAGTCCGGCGTGCATCATCAGGCACATGAATTCCAGGTAGCCGATCGGTCCTGTCAGGTGGATGTTCTCATGACCCGTCAACCGGTCTCCGATGGGCAGCGACTCAAGCCTTGACGCCGTGCGCGGATGGATCGGGAAAATGACCGGAGCCTGCTCCGCCAGCCGAAGCAGGGCGTCCGCGAATACGGCCAGACGATCGGGGACATCCACCATGGCCGGACGGTGGGCGGTAATCAGAAAGTACTCTCCGGGTGTCAGCCCGCGCTTTTCATGTTCGACAGTTGCCCGCGCCCTGTCTTCGAATCGTCGGAGCGAATCGATCATGACGTTGCCCGCAAACACGATCCGGTCGGGGGAATGTCCCTCGGCCAACAAGTGCTTCTGGCCGGAAGGCTCCGAGACGTACAGCCAATCGGAAATGGCGTCGGTGGCCATCCGGTTGATTTCCTCCGGCATGGAACGATCAAAGGACCGCAGTCCTGCTTCCACATGAACGAGCGGGATGTGGAGCTTTTTGGCCGTGAGTGCGGTGGCGACCGTTGAATTCACATCACCAACCACGAGTACGACATCCGGCCTGTGCTCCTCGAAAACAGGTTCGATCCCGGCCATTACCCGCGCCGTTTGAGTGGCATGGCTCCCGGACCCCACCCCCAGGAACAGGTCAGGCTCCGGCATGCCCAACTGACGGAAGAAGATGTCGCTCATCCTCGCATCATAGTGCTGCCCGGTATGGATCAGCAGATTCTCGAACCTGCCCGAGGCCCGGAATGCATGCTCCAGGGCGGCAATCTTGATGAAGTTGGGCCGGGCACCGGCTATGAGGGCTGCTTTGAACACGTCGAGTCGTGGAGAGAATTGGAACCGTGCTGTGAAACCACACCGGAAGTATACCCATGACATGGTGCATCGCTTGGAGAATCTTTGACAAACGTGCGGAGCACCACCTATATTCGATTGTTGCCCCGCCGTGCTCCCTGCACGCATCGGGCGCCTTTCAAACCAATTGCGACCTCACATGTCAGACGATTACGGAATTGCTCTCGGAATGGTGGAAACCCGCGGCCTCGTGGGCGCCATCGAAGCGGCTGATGCCATGGTAAAGGCGGCCCGTGTCCATCTCATGGGCAAGGAAAAAATCGGCGGTGGCTATGTCACCGTCATGGTCCGGGGCGATGTGGGCGCCGTCAAAGCTGCCACGGATGCGGGAGCTGCAGCCGCTGAACGCGTCGGCGAACTGGTTTCCGTCCATGTCATCCCGCGCCCGCACTCCGACGTCGAAGGCATCCTGCCTGAATAGTCTCCCGGCATGCCTGCCCCCGTCCGGGGCGCGTTCACACCAATACCTTCAGAGTCCATGTCTCCATCCCGTCCGTCATCCGGTCATGATGCCCTGGGAATGGTGGAGACCCGTGGGTTGATCGCTGCCGTCGAGGCAGCGGATGCCATGGTCAAGGCATCCAGTGTTTCCCTCCTGGGAATGGAAAAAGCGGATGCCGGTCTCGTAACCATCCTGATCGAAGGCGAAACCGCGGCAGTGCAGTCTTCAGTGGACGCCGGACGTGCCGCGGCCGAGAAGGTCGGGCAGGTTGTTTCGGCGCACGTCATCCCGAGACCTGCCAACGACATCCGCATCATGCAGGAATCCGATGTCGAGAGCGGCACCCGTGCGACTTCTTCCGGGGAAGACATAGAGTCCATGACCGTTCGTGAGCTGCGGGCCTATGCTCGCACCCAGGAAGACCTTTCCATCCAGGGCCGGGAGATCGCCCGTGCCAACCGGCAACAGTTGCTGGATGCATTGCGTAACCGATAGGTACGTCGCGGCTGCGCTACGCGGCCTCACAGAAGACCTGCCGTCATGAGCCAATCCATCATCACGCGGATCCAGACGCTGTTCGCTCCTGCCCCGGACCGCGGTGGCGACGACGATCCCACGCAAGCCAAAGGATGGGTCATCGCGTTGTGTGTACTGGCCGCCTGCATCCTCTGGTTTGCTTTCAGCATGCAGGAGGAGTACATCCAGGTGCTGGAATTTCCGACGGAACTGACCAACCTGCCGGAGGACAAGGCCCTGGCTGCCATCCCGCCCGGCAGCGTACGTATCCAGCTCGAAGGGGAAGGAATCCAGATCCTGAGGCTGTATTACAATCCGCCGACGGTTCCCATCGATGTGACCGGGCAGGAGATTGATCTGGCCCTGGCAGCGCCTGAAATCGTCAAGAATGTGTCCATCCAGACGGTGACGCCGCGTACGGTCAATCTGGCCGTGGAGGACCGCATCACGAAGCGCGTACCTGTCGAGCCGCGCATCAACATGGAGTTCACGCCAGGCTACAGGATGATCGGTCGCGTCAGATCCTTGCCGGATTCGGTGTCGGTATCGGGGGCCCGATCCATCGTCGAGGAAATTGAGTCGTGGCCCACACAGACCAGGAATCTCGGCGCCATGCGGGACTCATTGCACGCGCCCGTTGCCCTGTCCGATTCACTTTCACCCCTTCTGGACATGGATGTGTCCGAGGTCATCGTGAAAGCCGATATCCAGGCCTTCACGGAAGCACGGCGCATGGTGCCGGTCCGACCGGTCGGGCTTCCAGCGGGGGTGGTGGTCACGTTTGAACCGGCCATGGTCCAGGTCATCTACCAGGTTCCGCTGTCGCAGTACGATGACGTCATGGAAGCGGATGGGTTCTATGCTTTCGTGCCGTATGCCGACATCCTGAGGGATACCCAGGGACGTGTCTTCCCCATGCTGCACCTTCCCGAGGGATTGGAGGTTCGCAGCCCCCGGTTCGAACCCGAAAGTCTCAGGTACTACGACGTGCGGGAGGATGACTGACAGGGCATCTCCACCATACTGGGCCGAGTCCCCTGGCGGAATCGTGACCATTGAGGGTGGACGTTTTCACACCACGGAAGCGGATCTGCGTGGCTTTGCTCCGGATGTGGTGGATCGATACGGCATGGATGCCCTCCTGAAGATGAGTGCCGTCTGGTACCGTCTGCCAACCACCAAGGGCCTCATGGTATTCATCGCCCTGTTGCCGTTTGTGGCACTGTGGCAGGCTGTTGCTGCCGCCCTTGCAGTCTGGCTCTTTGCTTCGGTGGTGTCCCCTTCGACGGTTTTCCTTTCGCTGATGAAGCCCGTAGGCTGGGGGTCCCACCCGGTCGTCCAGGGACTCATCTACGTCCTGATCCTGAGTATCCTGGCGGCGGAAGGTCGTCCCGGAGCGGTTGCTGCTGGCCTTGTCGGATTCATCGCATTCAGGTGGCAGATTCTGGACAGGCTTGCCTCCGGTATTGTGGCGTTCCTGCGCCGGCCATTGTCGCCCCTGCCCCCGCAGGATGCGATTCTCAGGAATCTCATGGTCAGGGCGGCACTCAGGTACGGATATTCCGTTGGTGGCACCGATACCATGCAGCGACGCATCATTGAAATCATGAATTATCGCCGCCCGTCCCGGCGATCAGATTCTGACTGACCACGACCGTCATCCAGGCCCCATCCTCCCATAGCTTGCAGGTTGCCGCATCAGGCACCGAGGTGAAACAGCGATTGAAGGTCGCTGTGGAGCGCCATTTCAGGGATGCAGATGAGGGCGAGGACCGGTTGGTCCGCATCGAAATTCCTGTCGCCAACATGGATGCATTCCGTTGGCTCGCCGAGCAGCCGGATGGTTACCGGATGTACTGGCGCGGACGCCACGCCGACGACCGCATGGCCATGAGCGGTGTGGCCCGGATACTTTCCGGGGACGCGCGTCCCGACTTCAGCGAGCTGGGGAAGGAAATCGAAACGTTCCTGTCCCGCCCCGGAGCGGATGTCCGCCTGTTTGGAGGATTGCGCTTCGACATGGACCGCATTCCCGAAGAAGGGTGGTTCGGATTCCCATCCTGGCAGTTTGCGCTGCCCCGTTTCGAATTGCATCATCGCAAGGGTAAAACCAGTTTCTGTTGCAATCTCGTGCTGCCCGAGGATCTGTCCATCAAGGATGTCATCCTGGATCAGGTTGCCGAATTGAATTTCGTGGATGAGGTGGCTTGGGAAGCCATGGCTGTTCCTCATGCGCGCACGGACAATCCCGGTTTCGAGGGATGGAAGGGACAGGTGGGGTGGGCCCTGGATGCTTTCCAGAGGGAACTGCTGCAGAAAGTGGTCCTCGCTCGACGGGTGGATTTCTCATTCGAAAAGGCTCCGGAAGCCGTTGCCCTGCTGCGGGTTCTGCAGGAGGCTACACCCAGTTGTTTCCATTTCCTGTTCGATTCGGGCGACGGTGTCTTTCTCGGTGCAACACCGGAGCGGTTGTTTTTCCGCAGGGGTCGTGAGGTGTTTTCCGAAGCCGTTGCGGGCACGCGTCCCCGGGGTGCCACGTCGGACTCGGACGAGGCCTACCGGACCAGTCTGCTGGCCAGCGAAAAGGACCAGCGGGAACATGCCTACGTGCGGGACGCCATCCGGAAAACGATGAACTCGTTCTGCGATGACGTCAACGTGGACGAAGTAGCCTCCGAGATGAAACTGGCCGCCGGCCGGCATCTCGTGTCCCGCATTTCCGGGACGCTCAAGCACGGTGTCACCGACTTCGACCTCCTGGAACGACTCCATCCGACACCGGCCGTGGGTGGAGCACCGGGGCCCATAGCCCGCGAGGTCATCTCGACCCTCGAAGGATTCGATCGCGGCTGGTATGCAGGCCCCATCGGCTGGGTGGGCCGGGACTCCGCCGAGTTTGCCGTGGCATTGCGCTGCGGTGTCCTGCGTGGCGACGACCTGTCGCTGTTTTCCGGTGCCGGGCTGGTCGCGGGGTCTGATCCCGGCGATGAATGGCTCGAGATCGAACAGAAAATCACTGATTTTACCCGGATTCTGGGCCTTGCCGTCAATGACCGCTCATAACAACCTGCGTTGGGCATCCCTGCTCGTCGAGGAGTGTGTCCGGCAGGGTGTTACCACCTTTTACGCGGCACCCGGATCCCGCTCGACACCGCTGGTGATGGCTGCGGCCCGTCACCCCTCGGTTTCGTTGTCGATGCACGTCGACGAGCGTGCCACCGCTTTCATGGCACTGGGATATGGTAGAGCGACGGGGCGTCCTGCCGGTTGGATAACAACATCCGGTACCGCGCTGGCCAATGGATTTCCAGCCATCGTAGAAGCCTCTCTCGAGGCCGTTCCGATGCTGCTCCTGACCGCGGATCGTCCTCCGGAATTGCGGGACACGGACGCCAACCAGACCATTCGTCAGGACCACATTTTTGGGCAGCATGTCCGGTGGTTCGTGGACCTCCCGACACCAACCGATGACATCCCTCCCTCGTGGGTCCTGTCCACGGTGGACGAGGCCATCCATCGATCACGGACCGGCCCGGTGCACGTCAATTGCATGTACCGCAAGCCGCTCGTGCCGGGTCCGGAGGATACCCCGCTGCGGCATGATTGGTGGGCCGATGAATCCGTTCCCGGTGCCGGAGCGAACTGGGAACGCTGGCGAACCGGTACAGCACCTTTTACATGGTTTCTGGAACCCGTCTCCTGCGACAATGCGATTCTGGATGAACTGCATGCCCGCATTGATGCGGCATCGCGTCCGTTCGTCGTATTCGGACGTCTTCGAGGGGATGTCGAAGATATCCAGGCCGCCATACGGGCGTTCATGGCAAGGTATCCGGCCGTTGGAACGGCTGACATCGGTTCCCAGGGCCGATCGGGATTGATGGTTGACCTGGTGATACCGGCGATGGATGCGCTTCTGTACGGCAACGCGTTGCAGGGACTGGAGCCGGATCTGGTTGTGCAATTCGGGGCGACGCCCGTGAGTCGACGCTTGCAGGAATGGGCTCCGGAAGCGGAGCGCGTCGTCGTCGATCACCGGCCTCGACGTATCGACCCGGGCAGCCGGGGTGGATGGCGACTCGAATGGGATGCCGTCGCCGTGCTCAAAGGCCTGGCTGCGCGACCCGATGGGGGAGAGCGACAGGCCCTGTCATCGTGGCAACAGTCCTGGCGCCCGGTGCGTGCGGCCGTCGATGCCTGGCTTTCGGCCGATCTGGGAGAAAGTGTCACGGAACAACGGATAGCACACGAATTGTCGGTTCGGCTTCCTGACAATGCGGCGTTCATAGTTGCCTCCTCGAATCCGGTCCGTCATGCCGATCAGTTTGCGGCGACGGATACCCCAGCCGTCCCCGTCAGCGTGAACAGGGGTGCCAGCGGAATCGATGGGACGCTGGCCTCCGCTGCCGGGTTTGCAGATGGAAGTGGGCGGTGCCCGGTCGTCCTGATCGGGGACCTGGCCCTGCAGCACGATCTGACTTCCCTGGCACTGTGCGCCGATCGAAAGGCTGTGGTCGTCGTCATCAACAACGATGGTGGCGGGATATTCTCCTACCTGCCCATCCGCAAGCACGAAGACGTATTCGAACCCTGGTTCGGGACGCCCCACGGTCTGGATTTTGAAGCGGCAGCCCGTCACTTTGCAGTGAGGTATGAGCGGCCGGATTCCGTCGAATCGTTCCGGGCTTCCGTGGATGACGCCCTGACAGGAGAAGAGGCCGTTCTTGTAGAAGTCCGTACGGAGAGGACGGCCAACCTCGCAGAACAACGCCGTCTGCTTGATGCGCTTCTCGAGCGTATCCGCTCGGCCCGCTCCTGAATTCTCCAGCCAGAGCCATCATGAAAGTTCGCCTGTCTGACGCCATGGTCCGCTTCCGTCTGACCCGAGACGAGGTCGAGGCCCTGTCCTCAGGAAACGCCGTGTTCTTGACCATGCCTCTCCAGCCCACGTCCCTGACTGTCCGACTGGAGCCCATTCCTGATCCTGCGGCAACGGCCAATGCCCGGGGTGGTTTGCGCGTGGGCATTCCAGCCGGATGGTTGGAGGATTGGCCGGCGTCCGACACGGTGGGGTTTGATTTCGATGTCCACGATGCATCAGCGGGCACGATCCTCCGTGTGATTGTCGAAAAGGATTTTCCCTGTGCGCATGACGGTTCCGGGCCTCCGAAGCCGGTACGCATGTCATGAGCAGGCTTCCCGTCGTCGCCCTTCACGGGTTCATGGGGTCGCCGGACACGTTCCGTGGCCTGGTGGATGGAATGTCCCGACCTGTGCTGGCACGGGAGTTGCCGGTGCCTGATCCCTTTGTCGACGATGCCTTGTCGGATGCGCACGACCGGGTGGCCCGTTGTTTGCTCGACTCGCTTGAAACAGAGGGTGTGTCCCGATTTCACCTGTTGGGCTATTCGCTCGGTGGCAGGATTGCCATGCACATGGCCCGACAGGCACCGGAGCGCGTGGATCACGTGATCCTTGAATCCGCGCATCCCGGCCTGGACGATCCCCGGGAACGGGAAGCACGTCGGAATCATGACGCCGAGTGGGCGAAGCGCATCCGGACCGGCTGGCCCGATGTGCTGGATGCCTGGTATGACCAAGGAGTGTTTGCTTCACTCCCGTCCGAGCTGCGCACCCGCCTCAGGTCCGAGAAGATGGCCCGGGACCCCGAGTTCATGGCGCGGACGCTGGAAAGCCTGAGTCTCGGGCGGCAACGTCCCTTGTGGGAGGATCTCGCCCGGTCCGCTTCCCCGATTCTGTTTGTTTCGGGTGAAATGGACGATCGCTATCGCGGGATCGGGGAACGGCTCGCTGCGCAGTCCGGTCCAATCCGCCATCAAACCCTGCCGGGCGCGGGACATGTCGTCCACCGGGAGCAGCCCGAGGCGTATCTTGCCGCGCTTGAATCATTTCTGAGCCTGGAATCATCACCCCAGAGGTAATGGAAGCAATCAAACCGGCTGCCGATTGGCAGAAAGCTGGCGACTTTACTGACATTCGATACGAAAAGGCCGAGGGCATGGCCAAGATCACGATCAACCGCCCTCAGGTCCGCAATGCCTTTCGTCCCTTGACCGTGACGGAAATGAGGCAGGCGCTGCAGGAGGCGCGGGACGATCATGAGATCGGCGTCATCATCCTGACTGGTGAAGGTCCCCTGGCCTTCTGTTCGGGCGGAGACCAGAGCATTCGCGGTGATGCAGGTTACAAGGAGAAAGGCAGTGGCGTCATGCGACTCAATGTCCTGGACTTCCAGCGTGAGATCCGCACGTGTCCGAAGCCGGTCATCGCCATGGTGGCTGGATGGGCTGTTGGTGGCGGACATGTGTTGCACGTGATGTGCGATCTGACCATTGCTGCCGAAAATGCGCGATTCATGCAGACCGGGCCCAAAGTCGGATCGTTCGATGGCGGCTACGGCGCATCGTATCTGGCCCGCATTGTAGGTCAGAAAAAGGCCCGTGAAATCTGGTACCTGTGCCGTCCCTATGACGCACAGGCTGCGCTCGACATGGGACTGGTGAACACGGTGGTACCGCTCGAAACACTGGAAGAGGAAACGGTCCAGTGGTGCAGGGAAATCCTGGCCAACTCCCAGATGGCCATCCGCTGCCTGAAGGCCGGTTTGAACGCCGATTGCGACGGACAGGCCGGGTTGCAGGAACTGGCGGGCAACGCCACGCTCCTGTTCTACATGTCCGAGGAAGGGCAGGAAGGGCGCAACGCCTTCAACGAAAAGCGCAAACCGGACTTCTCGAAATTCCCGTATCGCCCCTGACGTGGCAGGCACGCTGGCCATATGGGTGGAGGCGGCACGTCCCAAGACCTTGTGGGCAGCCGTCAGTCCCGTCCTGCTCGGGATCGGTATCGCTGTGGGCAACGGGTGGTTTCATGCTCCGTCGGCGTTCCTGGCCCTGGCCGGAGCGCTCCTGATCCAGGTTGCCACCAATTTCCACAACGACGTAGCCGATTACGAGAAGGGAGCGGACCGGGATGACCGGTTGGGTCCCCGGCGACTTGTGGCGGAGGGACTCATTTCGGCGCGGGCCATGCGCATCGCCACGTTCGTGACGTTTGCCATTGCCGTTCTGAGCGGCGTGTACCTGATGATGCGCGGTGGGCTGCCGATCGTGGTCATCGGCTTTGCGTCCATCCTGTTCGGCCTGGCGTACACCGGCGGTCGGTATTCCCTGGCGTATCTGGGGATAGCCGATCTGTTCGTCTTTGTCTTTTTCGGCCCGGTGGCGGTGGCCGGAACGGTGTTCGTCCAGCAATTGGCGTGGCCGGCGTGGGTCTGGTGGGCCGGAGCGGCACCCGGACTCCTGTGCGTCAACATCCTGTTGGTCAACAACATCCGGGACCGGGCCCAGGACGCCGAATCCGGAAAGCGGACATTGATCGTGCGTTTCGGCCGGCGCTTCGGCCTGGCGTTCTATGCGCTCAATATCGTTGCGGCAGGGCTCATTCCGTTGGCACTCTGGTGGCAGGCCGAAGCGCCGGCCACGGTCCTGTTGTCCCTGATTGCTGTCCCGCTGGCCATCCAGACGCTTCGTGCCATCAGCGGCATCCCTGAGTCGGATGGCCGACGCATGAATCCCCAATTGGGAGCCACGGCCCGTATCCTGCTCGTGCATTCCGTGCTGTTCGGACTGGGGTGGGCCTTGGGGCCCTGGGTGGGATGACGGATTCCCCCCGGTCGGGATGCTTCGCTTTCCAGCCATCATGTCAGAATCCAAGCAGATGACCGTCTTTCGGGCCTTCCTTGTCACATTGCCGCTGCATCGACCCATTCCGGTCGGTGCAGCCATGTGGTCGAAGCGTCCGGTCGTCCTGCTGCGCGGAGAAGATTCGGATGGCCAGGTGGCCTGGGGAGAAGCCGCTCCGCTGGATGGATACGGTCCAGACGGGATCGATGACGTTCTCGCGGCACTGTCCGCGCCGGGATGGGAGAAAGAGGCCATGCCGCCATCGCTGGCCTGTGCCGTGGGTACCATCCGGATGGGACTGCTGACCCCGGGTGGCGCACGGCCGGCGCCTCCCCCCGACGTCTCCACCCTGACATCGGCGGTCCTCGATCCGGACAACGACTTGACGATCGCCTCCCATGTCAAGATCAAGGTGGGTCGGGACGATGTATCGCGGGAAGCCGAGAGGATCCTCGCCATCGCCGGAAAACACCCTCATCTCCGCATCCGGCTGGATGCCAACGGGTTGTTGACACGCGAAGCTGCCATGCAACTGGTGGACGCACTCGGCGAAGTGAGAACGCGCATCGACTATTTCGAGGAGCCCTGGGAGGGTTGCTTCCACGAGGACATGCGAGGCGTACTGCCTTTTCGTGTGGCCATTGACGAAAGTCTGGATGGGGACAACTGGCGCAATGCAGATGTGTGTGTCATCAAACCCTCCCTGATGGGAGATCCTGCGGTCACCCTCGACTTTGCGAAAGGGATCCAGTCGTCCGGGCGCCGCGTGTCGGTGTCCTCCGCGTTTGAATCCCGGATCGGCATGACCTTGATCACGTGGCTGGCGGCGCGGATCGGGGACGCGGCGCCCGGCCTCGGTACGTACCGCTTCATTGCCGATGACTGGGGCGGGCGGCCATCCTGCTGGGATACGCCGACCATCGATCTCGATGAACTTCCGGCAGGGGTACCGTCGCTGGAAAGTGTTGATCGATTGCCCTTCCGTGCATCATCGGGATTGACCGTGGAGGAGGTGACGGCATGAGTCACCCTCCGTCACTCCAAGCCCCTCTATGCCCCTGGGCTCTCGCCGCAGAACGATATCCTGACGGTACGGCCGTGCAGGACCCCGGGGGCCGCATCATGACATGGGCGGCGTTGCACCGTGCCATCGAGGCTACCCGTGCAGGGCTTGTCGACGTGTCTGCCGAAACCGTGGCACTTGTCGTCGACAATCGGATCGAAGACATCATCCTGCTGGTGTCGGCGCTGCGCGGCGGGTTTGATGTGGCCCTTTTCGGCCCGAGAACACCGGATATCGATCTGGCACGGAGTATTGAGGCGCTTGATGCCGTTCTCCTGGACCGGACACGGGCCGTGGAGTCGGACGTCCCGGTTCCACTCTCCGATATCAGACTTTCCGGACATACGTTGATCAGCACATCGGGATCGACCGATGCCGCTCGCTGGATCCGTCATCCGGCCAGCGCTCACCTGGCCAGCGCCGAGGCGGCGACGCAGCGCCTCAACCTGTCTGAAGGGGACGGCTGGGGATGGTGCCTGCCCATGCACCACGTCGGAGGCCTCTCCATCCTGTGGCGCTGCGCAATTCGCGGAGCCTGTGCCATCAGTCCGCCATCCGACACTCCGCTTCCGGAATGGATTGCCCCGGATGGCCAGGGTCCGAAACCGACGCACGTTTCGATGGTGCCCACGCAACTGCGTGACCTTCTGGATGGAGGCCAATCGCCTCCTTCCGTTTTGCGCAGCGTCATTGTCGGTGGGGCGCACATCTCGTGCGATCTGCTTGAGCGGGCCATCCAGGCAGGGTGGCCTGTCAGGACCACGTATGGCATGACGGAAACGGCCTCCATGGTCACGTTGTCCGATGTCTGGACGGTTCCGCCGACCGAACATGTACACGCCGGAACGCCCCTCACAGGTGTCGAGATGAAGGTGGACGACGGTCGCATGGCCATCCGTTCCCGGGCCCTGGGCAGTGGCCTTGCCGACTCCGAGGGATGGTTTCGAACATTCGATCGTGGATTCCAGGACGAATCAGGTCGGTGGGTGGTCACGGGGCGGGCGGACCGCGTCATCATATCCGGTGGGGAAAACCTGGACCCGGACCGCATCGAGCGTGCCGTCCGATCCCTTCCGGGTGTCGAAGAGTGCATCGTGGTTTCCGTGCCCCATGATCGGTATGGCCAACGACCGGTGGCCTTCGTGTCGGGCCTTGCACCCATTCCGGGACGGGACGACCTGGCCGCTGCGCTTTCCAGGACACTGGTCTCGTTCGAGATACCGGATGCATTCCATCCCATGCCGCCACTCGAGCCGGGACAGGCAAAATGGTCACGCTCCGGGCTGGAAGCACTGGCCCGGTCCGAGGAAGAAGGCAGGTAGTTGATCCTTTGCGTAACCTGTCCTTCGCATTCATCGTAGGCGTGGCATCCGAACCGATCAATCGTTTCCTGCTGCCATGTCCGACTCGAACGACAACCGCAAATGGCTGGTGCTCATCGCATTGGGTGCGCTTCTCGTCCTCCTGTGGGAAGACGGTCCCAACCTGTTCCATTTTCACTGGAATCTGCCCTTCTGGCCGGTGGTGACCGTGGTTTTTGCAATCTGGTGGATGTCCGGAGGCAAACATCGGTTACGCGACGACTCGGACGAAGTCGCTGACGTTGACGCCGATGCCGGCACCGAATCAGCGGACGAAAACGACGAAGAAACAGACAACAAGGCCTGATTCGGCCTTTCCCTGGCTTCTGGACGGGGACAAATCAGTCGTGCGTGTGTACGTGCGGCATGCAATTATTCCGGCAGACATACGGCGACGGCCCGCCGCTCCTGATCATCCACGGCCTGTTCGGCGCCTCGGGCAACTGGGTTACCCTGGCCCGGAACGTCTACGCAGAGCACTTCCGAACCATCACTCTGGATCTGCGCAACCACGGTCGCAGTCCCCACGATGAGGATTTTTCTTACGCGGCCATGTCCGCGGATGTCCTGGCATTGATGGACGATGAGGGTATCGAGAAAGCCCATATCCTGGGTCATTCCATGGGTGGCAAACTGTCGATGCACCTGGCCCTTGAACATCCGGAAGTCGTTGATCGACTGATCGTGGCCGACATCGGTCCTCAGGACTATCCCGCCCGCCATGGGACCATTTTCGATGCCATGGAGGCCTTGAATCCCGAGCATTACAGTTCCCGGGAGGAAATCGACGTGGTCCTGTCCAGGGACATCCCTTCGGCAGCCGTTCGGCAGTTCCTGATGAAGAATCTGGAACGCAGTGGCGACGGCTACGCGTGGGGGCTGAACCTGCCGGCCATTCGCCGCGCCTATCCCGAGATCATCGGTCCCATCGAGAGTTGGGATTCGTTCGATGGCGAGGTGCTCTTCGTCCGGGGCGCCGAGAGCGACTATCTTGTTGAAAGCGACATGCCGCGTATCCGGGCCCTTTTTCCGTTTGCGGACATGGCCACCATCGATGGAGCCGGACACTGGCTGCACGCCGAGCAGCCGGACGTCTTTGCCCGCATCACCCTCGATTTCCTTCTTCAAGGTCGATGAATTCCCGCATCCAAGTACTTCATGATGCGCTTGCCAGACGCATTCTTGTCCTGGACGGGGCCATGGGAACGCTCATCCAGCGCGCCGGCCCGGAAGAGGAAGATTTTCGAGGGTCGCACTTCAAAGGACACGGAAAGCCGCTGAAGGGCAACAACGATCTGCTCTCGATCACGCGTCCTGACCTGATCCGCTCCATCCACGAGCAGTATCTGGAGGCGGGTGCGGACATCATCGAGACCAACACGTTCTCGGCCACCCGCATTGCGCAGGCGGACTACAAACTGCAGGAAGAGGCTCGTGCCATCAACGTGGCCGCCGCCAGAGTGGCCCGGGAAGCAGCCGATGCGTTCAGCCGGAAATCGCCGGACAAGCCCCGTTTTGTGGCAGGTGCGTTGGGTCCCACCAACGTATCCCTCAACATGTCGCCAGACGTCAATGATCCGGGGTACCGGGCCGTCACGTTTGAGCAGCTGGCCAAGGCGTACGCCGAGCAGATCAGGGGGCTCATGGATGGAGGGGTGGACATCCTCCTGGTCGAGACCATTTTCGATACGCTGAACGCCAAAGCGGCCATTTTCGCGCTCTACGAGGTGTTCGAGGAGCGGGGTGAGTCGCTGCCGGTCATGATTTCGGGTACGATCGTGGACCAGAGCGGACGTACGCTGTCCGGACAGACGACCGAGGCGTTCTGGATCTCCGTGGCCCATGCGCCGAACTTGCTGTCCGTTGGACTCAACTGCGCCCTGGGTTCGCCGCAGATGCGGCCGTATATCGAGACGCTGTCGGAGATTGCTCCGGTTCGGACCAGCCTGTATCCCAACGCCGGTCTGCCCAACGAATTCGGAGGCTACGACGAGACGCCGGCCTTCATGGCCGAGCAGGTGGCCGCCTATGCGCAGGACGGCTTCCTGAACATTGTAGGTGGGTGCTGCGGCACGACACCGGACCATATCCGGGCCATGGCAGAGGCCGTCGAGGGCCATGCGCCCAGGCCCATGCCGACACCGGAGCGCACCCTGCGTACGTCCGGTCTGGAGCCGTTCGTTTTCCGCAAGGACCTGAACTTCGTCAACATCGGCGAGCGCACCAACGTGACCGGGTCGCGCAAGTTTGCCCGGCTCATCAAGGAAGATCAGTACGATGAGGCCATTTCGGTGGCCCTGCAACAGGTCGAGAACGGGGCCCAGCTCATCGATGTGAACATGGATGAGGGGCTGCTGGACTCGGTCCAGGCGATGACGCGCTTCCTGAACCTGATTGCCGCCGAGCCGGATATCGCCCGGGTGCCCGTGGTGGTGGATTCATCGCGATGGGAAGTGATTGAAGCCGGTCTGCGGTGCATTCAGGGCAAGTCCGTCGTCAACTCGATCAGCCTGAAGGAGGGCGAGGATGCCTTCCGCGAACAGGCCCGCCGCGCACGTCGCTACGGGGCCGCCGTCATCGTGATGGCATTCGACGAAAATGGCCAGGCAGAGACCCTGCAGCAGCGCATCGACATCTGCCAGCGGGCCTACACCATCCTGACGGAAGACATCGGATTTCCGGCCGAGGACATCATCTTCGATCCGAACGTGTTTGCGGTGGCTACGGGTATAGCCGAGCACAACCGCTACGCCATCGATTTCATTGAAGCCACGCGATGGATCAAAGAGAATCTGCCAGGTGCTCGCGTCTCGGGTGGGGTATCCAACCTGTCGTTCTCTTTCCGGGGCAATGACCGCGTCCGCGAGGCCATGCACACCATCTTCCTGTTCCACGCCATCAAGGCGGGGATGGACATGGGAATCGTCAATGCGGGTCAGATCGAGGTTCTGGACGAGATTCCTGACGATCTGAAGGAAGCCGTGGAGGATGTCCTTTTCGACCGCCGTCCGGACGCCACAGAGCGATTGGTGGATCTGGCTGAACGGGTTGTGCAGAAAGCAGCCGGCGTATCCGCCAAGGACGATGCCTGGCGCGATGGCACCGTGGAAGAGCGGTTGGAGCATGCCCTCGTGAAGGGAATCGTGGACCACATCGATGCGGATACCGAGGAAGCGCGCCAACAGTATGGCCGCGCCATTGAAGTCATCGAAGGCCCGCTGATGGCCGGCATGAACCGTGTCGGAGACCTTTTCGGGGCCGGTAAGATGTTCCTGCCGCAGGTGGTCAAGAGCGCCCGTGTCATGAAGAAGGCCGTGGCCTGGCTCATTCCCTACATTGAGCAGGAGAAGGCAGACGCTGAGGAAACGGGTCGGCCGGCCAGGGTATTGCTGGCCACCGTCAAGGGCGACGTTCACGACATCGGCAAGAACATTGTCGGCGTCGTGCTCGGTTGCAACAACTACGACATCGTGGATCTGGGGGTCATGGTCCCCGCTGACAAGATCCTGGATGCCGCCGAGGAGCACGACGCCGACATCATCGGTCTGAGTGGCCTCATCACTCCGTCCCTGGACGAGATGGTTCATGTAGCCGCGGAGATGGAACGACGCGGCATGACGCAACCGCTCCTTATCGGGGGTGCCACGACTTCCGAGATGCATACGGCCGTCAAGATCGAGCCTGCACGGAGCGGCCCGGTCATTCACGTGCTGGATGCCTCCCGAAGCGTGACCGTAGCCGGTCAACTGTTGACGGAAGGGCAGGTGGACGCGTTCGTTGAAAAAACGCGTGATCATTACACGACGCTGCGCGAACGACACGCCAACCGCAAGGGCAAAGTGGACTTCCTGACCCTTCAGGAGGCGCGGGACAATGCCCTGGAACTGGAATTCTCGCAGGAAACCGACCCGACCCCGGCTCAGACAGGTACGTGGGTCATCGACGACGTGACGGTTGCTGATCTCAGGCCCTTCATCGACTGGACCCCATTCTTCCAGACCTGGGAGATGCGGGGCAAGTATCCCGCCATTCTGGACCATCCGGAGAAAGGCGATGAAGCCCGCAAACTGCTGGCCGATGCCGAGGCGCTTCTGGATGAGCTGGAGTCCTCGGGAGCCCTGCAGCCGCGGGGCATTGTGGGCATCCATCCTGCAGAGCGCCAGGACGACGACATCCGCGTCAGGCACGAGAACGGCGCTTTCACCTTGCATACCCTCCGCCAACAGACCCGAAAAACGCCGGGATTGCCCAATCGGGCACTGTCCGACTTCGTGGCGACGGCTGGTTCCGGGCATCAGGGTCACGTCGGTTTCTTTGCCGTTTCGGCCGGACACGGTCTGAAACCGTTGGTCGAGGCCGCGGAGGCGGATCATGACGACTACCGTTCCATCATGCTGAAAGCCATGGCGGACCGACTGGCCGAGGCCTTTGCCGAGAAAATGCATCAGGATGTGCGTCGGACGTACTGGGGCTTTGAAACGGATCCGGCCCACTCCAACCAGGAACTCATTGCTGAAGCCTACCAGGGCATCCGTCCTGCACCCGGCTATCCGGCCCAACCGGACCACACGGAGAAGGAAACGTTGTGGGAGGTCTTCGATATCGAAGCGCAGACAGGCATTTCGCTTACGGAGCATCTGGCCATGGTGCCAGCCGCTTCGGTGTGTGGATTGATCTTCAGTCATCCGGAGTCAGCGTACTTCAATGTGGGGCAGTTGGCCGCTGACCAGGTATCCGATTATGCCGAACGGAAAGGACGCTCATTGAAAGACATGGAGCGATGGCTCCAGTCGCGGCTCGGGTATGATCCGGAGGGATGAACCCTCAGGGCCCCTCAGGCCTCCGTCGCACAGATCTTTTCCTTTCTTCGCATCGACCGGTCGATGGATTGGTTCGGACTTACTATCTTCGAGCGTTCCACTGAACGGCATATTTGACCAGAATCGACCCATGGACTCCATTCTCGGACTGCGGACCACCCGCGTTTCCACCATCGATGATCTGCGCAGCGGCTCGGCTTCGGCCGGTGTCCAGATGGCAGGCATCGTAGGCTTCGCCCTCCTGACGGCGCTTGGTGCCCAGTTCCGCCTGTACCTGTGGGAAGTGCCCTTCACGCTGCAGACGTTTGCCGTGTACGGCAGCGGTCTGTATCTGGGATGGCGCAATGGTCTTCTGGCACAGGGACTCTATCTGCTCCTCGGCCTTTTTCTGCCCGTCTATGCAGGTGATTCCTTCGGTCCTGCCTATCTCTTCGGCGCCGTTTCGGCAGGCTACCTGTTGGCGTACCCGCTGTCGGCAGCCCTCGTGGGACTCGTTTCCAAGCACTTCAACGGGTTGACGGGCAGTGTCCTGTCCATGGTGGCCGGATCCCTCGTGCTCTTCACTTTGGGTGTGACCTGGCTCCACTACGCGGCCGACCACGTGACCTGGTTCGAGTCCATCGACAAGGGATGGCTCCGGTTCGCTCCTGTTGATCTTGCCAAGATCCTGGCCGTTGCGCTCCTGTATCAGGGCAGCCGCTCCCTCTTCGGCAAGAAGGACTGACGCCGAGTCCCGTTCGGATCGTCCGGCCGATGAAAGGCGGTGCGTCCGTTCGTACGCGCATCGCTCATGCTCAAACCAATAAAGCGGCTCGGACAGAATTTCCTGCAGGATCCCAACACGATCCGGCGCATCGTCGATGCGCTGGGTGCGGGTCCTGACGATGCCGTCGTGGAGATCGGCCCCGGTGCTGGAGCGCTGACAGGTCTGCTGTCCGAGAAGTACCCGAATTTCGCGGCCGTCGAGATCGATGACAGGGCCGCGGATCTGCTGGAAGAAGAACTTCCGGGCACCCGCATCATCCGCCAGGATATCCTGGAGACGGACTGGGCTGACCTTGCAGCCACCCTGAATGCGGAACGCCTGTTCGTCATCGGGAATCTGCCCTATTACATCACCTCCCAGATCATCTTCTCCCTGCTCGACGCGGCGCCCCTCATCGGGGAAGCGGTCATCATGATGCAGTACGAAGTGGCAGAGCGGCTCGTGGCCGAGCCGCGCACGAAGTCCTACGGCATCCTCTCGGTGGTTGTGCAACTGGCGGGCTCCGTCGAGATCCTGTTTCCTGTTTCCCGCAATGTGTTTTATCCCAAGCCCGACGTGCGCAGTGCCATGGTCAAGATCCGGCTGCCGGAAGAGCCGCCCGCCGTCAGGGACCCTCAGTTCCTCCGGATGCTGGTGCGCACCGCCTTCAACCAGCGGCGCAAAACGCTCCGAAACAGCCTGTCCCGCATCCTGACAGACGATATGCCGGCCTTGCCCGCTGATCTTTCGGGACGTCGCGCCGAGGAATTGACTCCGGACGACTTTGTCGCCCTCGCAGACTATCTTCTCGGTTCGTCCGCCTGAGGCCCTGATCGTCTGAATCGCTGCGCACGGCGCACCAGCGCGCCTGAAGACAACGATCAGCCCCTCCCATCCGACTGTCTCCATGGAACCCATTGTAGCCGATACACCTCCAGAGTCCAACCGCCCCGGCGGTGTGCTGGACATGGATTCCGAACTGGTTTCGGATATCTCTACGCTCATCGAGTCCGGTCAGCGCGGGATGGTGATGAACATCCTGGCGGATCTGCACCCGGCCGATCTGGCCAGCATCGTTTCGCACATCAACCAGGACCTGGCAGAGCAGGTACTGCACTGGCTCTCAGTGGAGACGGCCGCCGAGGTGTTGGCCGAGCTGGACGACGACTACCGGGCAGAACTGGCTGATGCCATTCCGAACGAGCGGCTCACGGCAATGATCGATGAGCTGGACACGGATGATGCTGCGGACATCCTGGCTGACCTGCCGCACGAACTGGCCCATCAGATCATCCCCGAACTGGAGGATGCCGAGGACGTCAAGGAACTCCTGGCGTACGAAGAGGAGTCTGCCGGGGGCCTCATGGCCACGGAGTTCGTCTCCGTATTGCGCGACCACACGGTCGCCCAGGCAACGGAGGTCGTACGGACGCATGCCGAGACCATCCGGGAAATCTTCGTCCTGTTCGTGGTGGATGGTCTGGACCGGTTGGTCGGCATCGTCACCATGAAGAAGCTCCTGCTTTCACAGGCCGATGCGCTCATCTCGGAGATCATGAAAGAGGACATCATTTCGGTTCCGACCGAAATGGATCAGGAGGACGTAGCCCGGCTGATGGAACGTTACGACCTTGTTACGCTGCCCGTCGTCGATCCTGACGGTTGTCTGGTGGGACGCATCACCATCGATGACATCGTTGACGTCATCAGGGACGAGGCCGAGGAGGACATCCAGCGCATGTCCGGTGTGGCCGGTGGTGAGGAAGCCACGGACTCCGTCTGGCGAATCACCCGAGGTCGGTTGCCCTGGCTTCTGGCCGGTTTGGCAGGGGCCTCTCTGGCCGCATTGGTCATCATTTCCTTCGAGGAGTCCCTGGCCGCGGCCTCCATTCTTGCCGGGTTCATTCCCATCGTCATGGCCACCGCCGGCAACGCCGGTATCCAGAGTTCGGCCATCGCCGTGCAGGGGTTGGCCAGTGGGGATATCTGGGCCTCGGACATCAAGAAGCGGCTTGGCAAGGAGCTCTCCGTAGCCATGTTGAACGGGCTGGCTGCGTCGATCGTCCTCGGCCTGGCCATCCTCGTATTCGGCGGCATCTTCTCTGAGCAGCTGGGTGGCAATCCGGTCCAGTTGGCCTACACGGCTTCCCTGGCACTTCTCATCGTCATTGTCATTGCGACGACGATCGGGGCCATGACGCCGCTCTTGCTGGACAAGATGAACATCGACCCGGCCATTGCCACGGGGCCGTTCATCACGACAAGCAATGACATCCTGGGGATTCTGGTCTTCTTCCTGCTGGCCGACTGGCTGTATCTCTGAGTCGCCCCGCGTCCGGAACGAGTCCCGGGTCAGTTCGTGACAGACGTCGTTTCTACCGGGGTGCCATCAGCCGGATACTCCTGGAGTCCGCTCGCATCGTTGTATTTCGAGGGGCACTTGACCAGGATGTTTTCCGCCACGAAATGATCGCCTTCGGCGTATCCATCAATCACGACTTTCTCCGCATCCTCGAAGTTGGCCGGCTTGGGATTGTTGTAGCGGACCATGCGCACGTTTCCGGCCTCGTCTTCCATCTGGAAAGAAAAGACGTTGCTGGCGGCATCATAGCGGAACTGATCGGCGTCCACCCACATGCCGACAACGTGTGCTTTGGTGCCCGATTGTTCAGCCTCTGCAAAGTTCATGTAGCCACCCACCTGCTGTCCGAAATTCAGGAACAGCATCGAAGTGAATGCGACGATCAGTACGAGGCCAGCAATGGTTTTGGGACGCATGACAGTAGTCGGAAATAGTTCGGGAGAACGTGGCCGGCACGTGACCGGCAAGCCAGACGGATCAGAGTCCGTCGTCGAATGAGATACCCTGCTCCTCCATGGTTCGTTCCACGGATTTGAGGCGTGCATCATTTCTCAACAACAGGATGACGATGCCGATCCAGATGATCAAAACGACGGCCAGGACGACATACAGCTTGTCGTGGGACAGCATGACCTGCTCGAGACCGCTGAGCTCCTGGGTGGGAACGTCCCCACCGGCCCAGACACTGTCGTAGGCCGTGGACGCATCCTGGGCTTCCTGGAAGATCAAATCAGCCTTTGAGGCCATTTCAGATAGTGCCATTACAGTTCGGGGTCGTGGGTGACGCGATGTTTGATGAGGGCCGTGCGCACACGCTGCGTGTACAGGATCCAGAAAAGGCCTATGAACCCGATGATGGCCGGATAGAAGACCAGTCGCATGATCGGGTGGGTGATTTCACTGAACGCCGGATTGCCTTCGGCACCGGGGTGCAGGCTGTCCATCTGGCGTGGAATGACGTAGAGCAGGAACGGGGTTGTCGTGGCGGCAAACAGGTTGTAGACCGCCGCGATGCGTGCCCGCTTGTTGGGGTCATCCAGCGCGCCGCGCAGGACGAAGTAAGCGCCATAGATCAGCAGCTGCAGGGACACCATGGACTGGCGTGGATCGAAATTCCACCAGACGTCCGTTCCGACGTACCAGGTGAACTTGGACCACACGATGCCGGTTACCAGGCCCAGAATGCCGAAGAAAGCCCCGACGCGCGCCGCCTGCAGGGCGCGGATGTCGCGAACGATATCTCCGGACCGAAGCACCTGGAAAGAGTGGTAGGCGGACACGAACACGGCCGCCATCATGGTGAACCACATCGGCACATGGAAATACAGGTTGCGTGCCGTGTGCTCCAGGATGTTGATCTTTGGAATGTTGAGCAGGAAGGCTGCAAACAGCACCACCGTCACCCACACGAGGATGATATTCCGGATCAGCGTATATCGGCGCAGGTTGATCATGGGCTCTTGGGTTGGTGCGTGACGCCGCGGGCCCTCAGCAGGGCAACGACGATTCGGCGTTTTTCCACGCCTGAAGGACGGGTACGTTTCACGGATTCAGTCATGCCAGACATAGTCGAAGAGCAATACGGCGGCAGTAATGACGACGCCGCTGAACAGGGCGATGGTCTGCAGATCACCAAGGGCTCCGGACACACCCAGTCCGCCTGAGAGAGCTGCCCGCGAAGCACGGACGACGGACAGCAGCAACGGGATGAGCAGCGGGAAGAGCAGCACGGGCAGCAGCGGTCCCTTGTTGGAGGCGCGGGCTATGATGGCCGCCAGAAGCGTCGTGGCGCCGGCCAATCCCACCGAACCGAGGACCAGGGAAAACACGAGCAGGGCCCAGTTTTCGATGACCATGTTCAGCAGGAGGGCAAATACCACCAGGGCCACCAGGTCCACGGCCAGCAGCAGCAGGAAATTGAACACCAGTTTTCCGGTGAATACCTGACTGCCGGGCACATTCAATTGCAGGAGCAGCACCGTGCCCCGCTCTTCTTCAGCCACGAAGCTGCGGCCAAGGCCTATCGAGGCCGAAAACAGGATGACGATCCACAAAAGGGCAGACTGCATGCGCTCGCCGACCGATTCCTGGCCGATGGCAAAGGCGATCAGCAGAAGGGACGACAGCACGAACATGAGCAGCATGTTCAATGCGTACCGACTGCGCATTTCGAGTCGCAGGTCCTTCTGAAGGACGGCCCAACTGCCTTTGATCCAGTTCATGCGCGGAAGATAGGATCCGTAGGGTGGATGGATGTGGGGAAAAGGCGTATTCCGCTGGGGAGCGAACAGGATGGACCAACCCGTCAAGGGGCTCAGAATTCCCCGATGAATGCGATTTCCGGCTCGAGGGTGTAGCCGGTTTCACTCCGAACCGTTTCGACGACGCGCCCGATCATGGCCCGTACGTCGGCCGCCGTGCCGCCACCCCGATTGATCATGATGTTGGCGTGCCGGTGGGTGATCTCGATGCCGCCGATGCGGGTACCCTTCATGCCGCACTGGTCAATCAACCGTCCGGCTCCGATCCCTTCGATCTTCTTGAAGATGGATCCGGCGCTGGGTTCGGTGTCCAGCGGGGGATGACGTTCCGCGCGCCAAGCCAGGTTTTCCCGGATGATGCGGCGCATGCGCTCTTCCGGGGCTTTTTCAAGCTGAAATCGGGCGCTGAGGACGATGTCTCCCGAATGGTGGAGAATGGACTGGTCATATCCGAAATCGAAATAGGCCCGGTCCTGCGTCGTGATGGTGCCGTCGGGGTGGATCAGCCGCGCGTCCAGGACCACTTCGTCGATGAACATCGTGCGCTCGCGCTCCGGAGCGGGGGAGAGGAAGTGCAGGTTCTGCCACAGGGCGCCGCCCACGGTCGATGGGATACCCGCGTAGTGTTCCAATCCGGAATAGCCTCTTGAAACGGCGAATTCGATCAGGTCCTTCCAGACGATGGCACCGCTTTCTGCTGTCAGGACGCCTTTGTCAGACATGGACATGCCGGACGCAGCATTCCGGATGACCAATCCGCGGAAACCACGATCGCCGACGAGGATGTTGGCGCCCAGACCCAACACGAAATGGTCAATTCCCGCATCCCGGGAGAGCGTCAGCGCGGCAGCCAGTTCTTCGGCAGAGCGGGCTTCGAAGAAAGCATCCGCAGGTCCGCCGATCCTGAATGTGGTGTACGAAGCCAGCGGGTGATGGCGCAGGACGCGGCCCGCACCAAGTCCAAGGTCAAGGGCTTCAAGCTGCTCCGGCTGGAGGGCGGAAGAGGATGCGTGGTCCGAATCGTTCATGCAGCGCTGGCAGGGGCTTTGAGGGGCCGATCTGATTTCATCGGGATTTCCGGCGTTCAGCAGGCCTGTATCGCAACCGGGAGCGAGCCTTCCCGTTCGAGAAAGATACCCCACAGTACCAACTCCCACGGAAGAGCATTCAATGAACATGGCGCAACAGCAATATCCCAATCTATCCAGGGCAGCCCTCCGACTGATGGGCGGAGCCTTTGTATTCATTCTGGTTGTTTCCCTCGCCGGGGGATGCATGACCACCAGCATCGGGTCCGGTGAGGGCGCAGTCAAGTACAGCGTCTTCGGCGGTACGGATCTGGAAAAACGCTATGGGGAGGGTCTGCAGATCCACGCTCCCTGGGTCAATCTGATCCGCTACGATGTGCGTGTCCAGGAGCAGCTGGAAGACATCACGGCATTGTCTTCGAATGGTCTTTCCATCGGCATGGACGCATCCATCCGCTGGCGTCCTGAAGCAGGATCCCTACCGAATCTGCACGTGACGTACGGAGAGGACTACTACCGCAAGCTTGTTCAGCCTGAACTGCGAAGCGCGGTGCGCGAAATCGTGGGTCAGTACACTCCGGAAGAACTGTATTCTTCCCGGCGCACCGAATTGCAGGAGGCGATTTTCGCCCAGGTTCGTGATGCCGTATCCGGAGAAGATGTAACGGTCGACGCCGTCCTGATCCGTGACATTTCGCTGCCGGACCAGATCCGTGGTGCCATCGAGAACAAACTCAAGGAAGAGCAGGAAGCCGAACGCTACCAGTTCACCCTGGAAAAAGAGCGTCTCGAGGCGGAGCGTAAGGAGATTGAAGCCACAGGTCAGGCCGAATACCAGCGGATCATCACCCAGAGCCTGTCCAACCAGTTCCTGCGCTTCAAGGGCATCGAGGCCACGCAGGCGCTGGCCAATTCGCCCAACTCCAAGACCGTGGTCATTGGCAGCGGCGGCGACGGTCTCCCGATCATCCTCGGCAACCAGTAGACGGATTGTGCTGCGGATGAGCCCGCAGCACCCTTACTGCGCATGGCCGACAAGCAGCCATCCGATTTCTTTGAGCGGGTCCGGGACGTTGTGGCCGAGATTCCCTTCGGCCGTGTGACGACCTACGGCCATATTGCCGCTCATCTGGGTTCGAAGCGCGCAGCGCGCACCGTAGGGTGGGCGCTGCGCGCGGCGGCCGCTTCGGGCTTGCCGTGCCATCGTGTGGTCAATCGATTCGGCGGCCTGAGTGGCCACGCTGCGTTCGGCGGGCCGCATGTCATGGAGGATCTGCTCCGGAGTGAAGGCGTGACGTTCGTGGACGAGATGGTCGTTGACATCGATCGGCACCTGTGGGTACCTGGCACCGATGCCGAGTAGGAGTCAGCGCAGCCTTTCCAGTACGTCGTAGAAGCCCGGAAAGGATACATCCGCGATGGCAGCATCCTGGATGCGTGTTTGCCCTTCAGCCACAAGACCGGCCACGGCAAAGGCCATGGCAATACGGTGATCATGATGGGTGGCGATGTCGGCTCCCTCCAGTGCGCTGCCTCCTCTGACGGCCAGACCATCCTCGAATTCTTCCACATCGGCACCCATCGCCCGCAGTCCGGTCACAACGGCCGCGATGCGGTCTGATTCCTTGTGCCGGAGCTCGCCCGCATCCCGGATCTCGGTCACGCCCTCGGCCATGGCACCCGCCACGGCAAGGATGGGGATCTCGTCGATCAGGTTCGGGATGATGTCGCCATCCACGCGGATGCCCGTGAGTGGTGCGGATTTCACGATCAGGTCCCCGATCGGCTCGCCGCTGACCTCGCGCTCGTTCTCGACGCGGATGTCAGCGCCCATGGCCCGAAGCACATCCATGAGGCCCGTGCGCGTCGGATTCAATCCGACGCGCGGCATGCGGATCATCGAGCCATCCAGCAGGGTTGCCGCGACCATCAGGAACGCAGCGGCTGAAAAATCGCCCGGAATACTCCACATGCGCGCTTCCGGCGAGCGCCCCCCCATCACCGAGATGATGCGGTCCTGGCCGGTCTCGAAGCGGCTGAGGCCCAGCATCCGTTCGGTGTGATCCCGTGACGCTTCGGATTCAATGACCGACGTTTCGCCGTCGGCATACAGCCCCGCCAACAGGACACAGGACTTGACCTGCGCCGAGGCCACAGGCAGCCGGTAGGAAATCGCCTTCAAAGAAGCCTCTTTTCCGTGGATCCCCAGTGGGGCATGTCCTTCAACGGCAGACAGCCGCGCCCCCATCTGTTGAAGCGGGTCAATGATGCGGCGCATCGGGCGCACCGACAGGGAGGCATCCCCGATCAGGCGGGTGTCGAAGGGCTGCCCGGCCAGAATGCCCGAAAGGAGTCGCATGGTCGTGCCGGAATTGCCGCAATCGAGATCGCCCTCCGGTTTTCTGAGACCGTGAAGTCCTTTTCCATGGACGACCAGGGCGTCATCATCCGCTTCTACCTCAATGCCCAGCGCCCGGACGCAGGACAGGGAGGATTGCGGGTCGGCGGCGTTCGGGAAACCCACGATGCGCGAGGTGCCCTCCGATATGGCCGAAAACAGGATGCTGCGGTGCGCGATGGACTTGTCGGCAGGCAGGTCAACGATTCCGACAAGGGCATCGGCCCTTTCAATCACGCGCGAAGTGCTCATGGCGCGGGCTCGCTGGTCTCCGATCCCAGAATGGCCCGGGTCGCCTGGGCCACCATGGCCTCGCGTTCCGCATGGGGCATGAAAGCATGCCGGAATCCATTGAGGGCCGCTTGCTGCGTTTGTTCAACACTCAGACCGCAGCGGGAATGTGCCAGCCAGAGTTCGCCCGACGACGTGGTATGACTGAAAAGGCGGCTGTCCGTGTTGATGGTGATGGGCACGCCCGCATCAGCCAGCCGCTTCAGGGGGTGACCTTCGTAGGAGGGGACGACGTGCGTCTGTACGTTGCTGGTGGGGCAGACTTCGAGCGGGATCTGGCGATCCACCACGAAGCGCAACAGGTCCGGGTCCTCTACTAGCGTGACGCCGTGACCAATGCGATGCGCGCCACAGAAAAACAGGGCTTGCCGAATGGACTCCGGTCCCCAGGACTCGCCGGCGTGGACCGTCAGGTTCAGAAGGTGGTTGCGCGCGTGGTAGAAGGCATTCAGGTGCTGCTTGGCCGGATTGCCGGCCTCGCCGCCCGCCAGATCAAATCCGACGACGCCCCGGCCCAGATAGTGCTGTGCCAGTTCGGCCTGTGCCACCGAGGCATCCACGAAACGGTCCCGAAGCGCGCACACGATGACGCCGGTCTTTATTCCGAAGGCCGTTTCCGCCCGCTGCAATCCGTCCAGTACGGCTTCCATCACCTCATCCATGGAAAGTCCTTCGGCCGTATGCAGGATGGGGCCGTACCGGACTTCAAGCCACCGGACATTCTCGGCCGCAAAATCCGCCGCCATCTCGAAGGCCACGCGCGAGAGGACCTCCGGTGTCTGCATGAGGCCGATCGTATACTTGAACCACGCCAGATACTCCCAGAGGTCATTCGAATCGTCGACCTTTTTCAGTTCGGTGCGCAGGCCCTCAAGGTTTTGCGCGGGCAGGAGGTCCATCTTGCCTAGTCGATCCGCTTCTTCCAGCATGGTTTCCAGGCGCATGGCGCCATCCAGGTGGGAATGCAGTTCGGCTTTGGGCCAGGAGCGGATGATGTCAGGAGTCAGTTGCATGGTCAGAAAATAGCAACGGGCCGACGAAGGGACGAACGAACCCACGAAGGATTCTCGAGGAGGAAGAAGGAGGAACCACCAAAAAGTCGTATCGTTGTCCCATCGCACATCACACGCACTTCTGACCGTTTCCAACCCGCACTGACATGGGAAGCCTGGGACCTTTTGAACTTGTACTCATATTCTTGGCCATCCTGCTCATCTTCGGAGCCAAGCGTATCCCGGAAATTGCCCGCGGTCTGGGCAAGGGAATCAAGGAATTCAAGTCGGCTACGAACGAGATCTCCCGGGAACTCAACGTGAACGAGCCGGCAAACCGCATCCACCCGACGCCCCCGCAGCAGGGTCAGACGGCTCCGCGTCAGAGCGAACAGCAGCCGGACGCCAACGAAGGCGCCCATCCGCAGTAGATCGCGCGCCCTTTTTCTTCCCGCCATCCCGGCCGGAAGCGATCAATTTTCGACAGGTGTTTACAGAAGGCCGATTGAAGCCGGCAGGCCCGGCCCGTAAACTCTTGGGTTCGACGATGCGATGACGGATGGTTGTCCGCATCGCCGTCCGTCAGGTCTCCTGAACGAATCACGCAAACCCACGGACCATGGCCATTCTGGTTGACAACAATACGCGCCTTGTCGTGCAGGGCTTTACCGGCAAGGAAGGATCTTTCCATTCCGAGCAGATGATCGAATACGGTACGCCCCTGGTGGCCGGTGTTACCCCCGGCAAGGGCGGTACCTCACATCTCGATCGACCGGTTTTCAATACGGTTTCCGAGGCCGTCGAGCATGAAGGCGCCAACACGTCGGTCATTTTCGTGCCGCCGCCGTTCGCAGCCGATGCCATCCTCGAGTCAGCGGAAGCAGGCATCCAGACCATCATCTGCATCACGGAAGGTATTCCGGTTGCCGACATGGTTCCGGTGTACGCCTACGTGAAGGAAAAAGGCGCCGCGCTTGTAGGTCCCAACTGCCCGGGCGTCCTGACACCGGGTCAGGCCAAAGTGGGCATCATGCCGGCCATGATCTTCTCGGAAGGTCCCGTCGGCGTCGTGTCCCGAAGCGGCACCTTGACCTATGAAGCGGTCGACCAGTTGACGCGCCAGAATCTGGGTCAGTCCACAGCCGTCGGTATCGGTGGCGACCCGATCATCGGATCCCGATTCATCGATGTGCTCAAGCGTTTCGAGGCAGACGATGCCACGGAAGCCGTTGTCATGATCGGTGAGATCGGTGGTACGGCCGAGGAAGAGGCCGCCGGGTACATCAAGGACCACATGTCCAAGCCGGTATTCTGCTTCATCGCCGGCCAGACTGCTCCTCCGGGACGCCGCATGGGTCACGCCGGTGCCATCATTTCCGGTGGAAAGGGCACGGCCGAAGACAAGTTTGCCGCCCTCGAAGAAGCCGGTGCCGTCGTCGTCAAGAATCCGGCAGCCATCGGAGAAACGGTCAAAGCGCACTTCAGCATGGCCTGATCCGGTCCATCCAAAAGGACCACCCATGACCATCGATCAGGTGGCCTTTGTCCAGGGAGCCACGGCGCTTGGGCAGATGCCTGAAGAACCCGTTCCGGAATTCGCTTTCGTTGGTCGATCCAACGTGGGCAAGAGTTCGCTCATCAATCGACTCTTTGAGCGCAAGAACCTGGCACGGACCTCTTCCACGCCCGGAAAGACCCAGGAGATCAACTTCTTCCGGGTCAACGATGCATTCCATGTCGTGGACCTTCCGGGATTCGGATACGCCAAGGTGTCCAAGAAGCAGCGTGCTGCATGGCAGAAGCTCATCGGGCAGTACCTGATGGAGCGCCGCCAGCTCGTGGCGGTCTTCCAACTTGTGGACGCCAGGCACGACCCGACGGCCCTCGACAAGGAGCTCATGATGCTCATGAGGGAGTCGCCGGCCGAACACGTTGTGTTGCTGACCAAGGGGGACAAGCTCTCGGGCAACCAGCGACACAAAGCCGTTTCCAGGGTCCGCAAGACATTGGAATCCCTGGGTCAGGAAAAGCCCGTCATCCTCACGAGTGCCCACGATGGCCGGGGAAGGGGGGAGATCCTCGATTGGATGCAGACCTGGTTGTTGGCAATTTGACCGCGTCCATCACCATCATTCCTACCTACCCGCACCATATATATTAATGTCACATCGCGTATTGCTCACCGATTCCGTTCATCCGGTTTGCTACGAACTGCTGGCTGAGGCTGGAATGGAGGCTGTGGATGGATCGGGGTGGGACGATGCCACCATCACGGAACAGTGTCCGGCCTTCGATGCCTGGATCGTCCGCAGTGGAACCACCATCACGGAAGAATGGATCAGGCAGGCCTCCCGCCTGAAAGTGGTGGGACGCGCCGGTGTGGGGGTGGACAACGTGGACTTGCAGGCAGCCACCAAGCGCGGCATCCTCGTGCTCAATGCTCCCGCAGGAAATACGCTGTCTACAGCCGAGCACACCATGGCGCTCATGATGTCGGTCATGCGCAGCGTCCCGGCGGCCGTGGCCTCCATGAAACAGGGTGCCTGGAACCGGAAGGCGTTCATGGGTACCGAACTGTTCGGCAAGACGCTTGGCGTCTTCGGCCTGGGCAAGATCGGCAAGGAGGTGGCTGCGCGCGCCGCGGCTTTCGGCATGGATGTCATAGGATCGGATCCCATGATGACCACGGAGGCGGCCGAACGACTGGGCATCGAACTGGTGGATGTGGATGCCATCCTTGAGCGCGCCGACGTCATCACCGCGCATACACCGCTCGTGGCATCCACCAGGAATCTGTTCAATGATGATTCCCTGGCGCGGTGCAAGCAGGGTGTGGTCATCATCAACTGTGCCCGTGGAGGCATCGTGGATGAGATGGCGCTTCTCAGGGCGCTTGAATCCGGCCAGGTGGGAGGCGCTGCCATGGATGTGTATTCCAGTGAGCCCCCACCGGATGATCTTCGAGCCCTGATTGATCACCCCCGGCTCGTCTGTACACCGCACATTGCTGCGTCAACGGAAGAGGCCCAGGAGAAAGTGGCTCGGCAGGTGACCGAACAGGTCATCCGTGCCCTGACCTCCGAGCCGGTGTTGACAGCCGTCAACGCCATGGCGGTACGGATGGCGTCCCAGGCGGAAGTGCAGCCCTATCTGGCGCTGGCGGAGAATCTCGGGCATGCGGCGGGTCAGTTGGCCCCCGGACGGTGCTCACGCATCAAGGTCCGCTGTCACGGGGACGTGCCCCGCAAATACATCGATGTCCTGCGGGTTGCAGCCCTCAAGGGATTCCTGCAGACAGGATGGAACGAGCCGGTCAATCTGGTCAATGCACCAGTCATTGCGGAGGAGGCGGGCATTGTTGTCGATGTGGAAACCTTCCGCGCGGAAACAAGCCATTCCAACCTGGTGGAACTGGATCTGGAAACCGATGATGGTGCCTTCCGCATGGCGGGGTCACTGTTTGGCGATCGGGACGGTCGCATCGTCTCGATCGACGGTTATCCGCTGGAGCTGCACCTTGCTGGTCGCATGCTGCTGTACCGCAATCAGGACCGTCCGGGAATGCTGGCGTCCGTTGGAGCCCTGCTGGCCGAGGAGGACATCAACATCGGCAGCATGTCCCTCGGCCGGAACCGGCCGGGAGAGGAGGCGCTGACGGTCATTGCCGTGGATCAGCCCATTCCGGACGAGATGCTGCAGGCTGTCGCCGACCTGGAAGGGGTCCATCGGGTGAGCATGCTCGAATTCATGCCTTGAATCCGCACGAATCGCGGCGTACGCTTGTTATCGAATGATTTCCCGAATGGAAAGGATTCGATTCCCAGGCGTCAGAATGTGCAGAACTCGTGCGTTCACCATCGCTTGACAAACGGATGGAGTCCCTCTATATTTGGAGAATCGTTTCGGAATCACGGAAATGTTCAATCAGGAAAGGGCCGCTTTTGGAACTTCGATACAGCTTTTCAACCCCCACCTTTCAAGCGAAACCTGAAATCAGTCGCGAACGCTGAGCGTACGCGGCTGCGCCTGTTGGAGCTGTGAAGACGATTTTTGTGCAGTTGATCTGCAAACAGGACGTCAGGAAGATCCAGGATCGATCCATCCGGATTGAACAAATCCATCCGACCCAACCTTTCGTGCCCAGCACGGAAACCGCTGAAGGCGCGCGTGGCGCGCTAGATGCAAAACTGCCGACGGCGTGAGGAATCCGTTCCGAAAGCCTGAAGCGAATTTGTTCGATGCAGATTTGCACTATGCAAACCACACGTGCGAAGCACGACATCTTTGCGGGGCTTGCCCTGCGAACATCTGTTGCGGGTTCTGCCTGCAAACAAACATGCGCTCATTTCGATGTGGGGATGACGCGCAGCACTTATTAAGCCACACATCAATTCACTAGAGGAGGTAGCTTATGTTACGTAAATGGGGCATGCTTGTACTCATGCTGCTAGCTACTCCGGCACTGGTTTTCGCCCAGAACACGGGTAAGATCAGCGGGGTAGTGACCGACGCGGATACGGGAGATTCCATCCCGGGCGCGCAGGTCGTGGTAGTGGGTACAACGCTCGGTGCCATTACGGACGTCGATGGGAATTACTTCATCATCGGTGTTCCGGTCGGCGAATATGACGTACAAGCTCGATTTGTCGGTTACCAGGAGCAGACCATCTCGGGTGTGCAGATTTCATCGGGTTACACCGCTGAGATCAACTTTGCACTCCGCGAAGGGGTAGAGCTCGGGGAAATCGTTGTTGAGTACGAACGTCCGCTGATTCAGAAGGACGCCGTTGGTGTTCCGAAGATTGTAGACGCGGAAGAAATCGTGAACCTGCCGGTTCGCGGTGCGGCAGCCGTGGCCTCGATTCAGGCCGGTGTTGTTTCCGAAGAAGGATCTGGAACACTCAACGTACGCGGCGGCCGTGGCGCTGAGGTCACGTACTTCATTGACGGTGTGAAGGTAGTTGGTACCGCAGCCCTTCCGCAGTCTGCCGTTCAGGAGCAGGAGATGATCATTGGTAACATCTCTGCCCGCTACGGCGATGCCATGTCCGGTATCATCAACATCACCACCAAGTCCGGTTCTCCGAACTTCTTCGGTTCCGTTGAAGGTGTGACGTCTGAGTCCCTTGACGACTTTGGATACAACCTGGCCTCCCTGGCCATCGGTGGTCCTGTCGTGGGCGAAAACGTCAACTTCTTCTTCGCTGCTGAGTACCTGGATCAGGCCGACAGTGGTCCTCGCGCCGCCGGTCAGCTTCGCGTCTCCGACGCTACGCTGGACGATCTGCGCGCTGCACCGACGTCTCTCATGGCCATGGACGCAGACGGTAATCAGGTTCTGATTCCGGTCCCTGCTTCGATGGGAGAGACCTACCTGCCGGTTGACGATCATGGTGACATTGTCATCGCGAACAACACGATCACGGCCGGTGACGGCACGGTGATCAACGTTCCCGAAGGCGTTGTTGCTTCCTCGATCCAGCCTGACATGGTGCTGAGCTCGGACTACCTGCCCGAGTCGGCATTCTCCGTTGACAAAGCCAAGCGCAAGAACAACTACAACCGCCTGGCCCTCAACGGTAACCTGAACTTCAACGTGATGGACAACATCCGCATGCGTGTGGGTGCTCGCTACGTCACGAGCGAAAACCAGGGTATGTCCACGTGGGCTGTGTTCTCGCCGGAAGATGCTACGGTCAGCACCAACAATGACCTGCAGTTCTTCACGACGTGGACGCACTACCTGTCCAACTCGACGTTCTACCAGCTGCAGTTCGACTACACGGACCGCACCGGCGATTCCTGCGACGAGCGTTTCGACTGCTCGATCGAAGGTGCCCTGTTCCAGGGTGACATCAGCCAGGACGCTTGGGCCACGACGCGTGGGTACAAGAACCTTGCTTTCGAGACGGTTCAGATTGGTACCGACGACCACGGAACGGACGATCCTTCGGATGACACGCCGATCATGGGCGAGCGTCCGACGTATACCTACCGCTGGCAGGATGGTCGTTTCCCGACCTCTGAAACGGCAGGCCGTCTGATCTACACCGCTGGCGGTAACGGCCCGAACGGCTACAGCGAATTCCACAACACGCAGATGCGTTTCACGGCCATGGCCACGACGCAGATCGGTCTGCACCAGCTCGAGTTCGGTGGCGAATTCGAACAGCAGACCCGTCGCAGCTACGGCATCAGTGGATTTACGCTGGCTCGCTACTACGACGATACCACGACCGATCCCTACTCACCGGGACCGGAAGGTATCTCGAACGAGAACCTGGATGAAGCTGTTACCAGCTTTGATCAGCTCTCCTGGGAGCAGTTGGAAGGACCGACCGGTTACACCGGTTACAATTTCCGTGGATCAGAAGTCGATACGGAAAACCTGGACGCCTTCGTAAATGACATCGGTGGCGACGAAGCCTACAATGTGGCTCCGCACAAACCGATCTACTACGGTGGTTACATCCAGGACAAGATCGAATTCCGCGACATCGTTCTGAACGCAGGTCTCCGCGTTGATGTCTTCGACAACAACACGCGTACCCTGTACGACCGTTACTCCCGCCTGCCGCTCGAGCGCGTCTCTGACGTCGGTGGCACGCACCCGGGTAACATCGGTTCGGACTTCGTACCCTACTTCAACGGTGGTAACATCCAGGGTTACCGTGACCGCGATGGCAACTTCTACGATGCCGGCGGTAACGAAGTACCTGGTGGAGACATCCTCCTGACGGGTGCCAAGCCGAATTCGAAGAGCGGTCGCGTAACGGAAGAGTCCTTCGTGGACTACGAGCCTCAGGTAACGGTCATGCCGCGTATCGGTGTGTCCTTCCCTGTAACGGACCAGGCCCTGTTCTTTGCCCGCTACGGCAAAGTTGCACAGCGTCCTTCGTCCAACTCGTTCTCCAACCTCGCCGGCATGTCCTCTGCTACGGGCCGGATCAGCAACAACGCTCTTGAGCCTGAGAAGACAACCGAATACGAAATCGGTTTCCGTCAGCGCCTCACGACGCGTTCGGCCCTCACGATCTCCGGTTTCTTCCGTCAGATCGAGAACCTGATCCAGCTGGATGACCTTCGGGAAGCCTTCCCGCAGGGATACTCCACCTACAGCAACAAGGACTTCGGTACGGTCAAAGGCTTTGAGTTCGACTTCGACCTTCGTCGTACGAACAACGTAGCCGCCAAAGTCAACTACACGATGTCGTTCGCTCAGGGAACCGGTTCTGCTTCCGGTACCACGAGCACGATCGTCTGGATTGACGAAACGCCTCCGAACTTCATCTCGCCCCTGGACTTTGACCAGCGCCACACGTTCAACGTGTCCCTGGACTACCGTCTTGGTGCAGGCGAAGGTCCGACGATTGGCGGTACGAACCTGCTCGAAAACTTCGGTGTGAACGTTCTGATCACTTCCAGCTCAGGACAGCCTTACACGCCGCAGGTTGAGCCGTTCAGCCAGATCGACTCCAAAGCTCCGGTACCTTCCGGTGGTATCAACTCTGCACGCATGCCGTGGAGCAACCGCGTTGACCTTCGTGTCGACCGGAAGTTCAACGTCGGCGATCGCACGACGCTTTCTGCCTTCCTGTGGGTTCAGAACCTGACGGACCAGCAGAATACGCAGGGTGTATGGCGCGCTACGGGTCTCCCGGATGATGATGGCTTCCTGGCAACCGCCGGTGGTCAGCAGTTCCTGAGCTCCAGCGTACCGGTAGCAGAAACGCTTTACCGTCACCGTAACCGCTCGCTGGGGAACTTCGGTATCCCGCGCCTCACGCGTATCGGTGTTCGTCTTGACTTCTGATTGAACTGATTGTGGCTATTCCGGGGGGCGGGCTCCCGCCCGCCCCCCGATAAGTGCTGCAATCGCTTCCTACGGATTTCAAGCAGTTGTTATAGACCGAAATGCACGGAGACTATGCACTACATTAGAAAAATCAGTCTACTTGTCGCGTTCCTCGCGGTTGGGCTCATGAGCGCTCCGGCTGCTCAGGCTCAGTCTGTTGGAACGTGTGAGCAGGCCATTGGTGAAGCCTATCTGGACATCAACAATGTGCGCGCTCGAATTCTCAACAACGGAAACCTGTTCTGGCGCGGTAGCCCCCACGTTTACAACATCCCCAAGGGCGGCCCGTCGAACGCAATCTTTGCATCCGGTATCTGGATGGGTGGTCAGGTAAATGGCCAGCTCCGTCTTGCCGGTTCCACCTACGGTCCTTACGAGTTCTGGGCTGGTCCTCTTAACGACGACGGTACGGCTCCTGCCGACTGTTCCGTTTACGACCGCGTCTGGAAAGTCTCGAAAGAAGATGTTGTCGGCTACGAAGGTTCTGGCATTGCCACGCCTGACCTGGCTGACTGGCCGACCGGCCTCGGCGCTCCGACGCTCGATGCCAACGGCGATCCGATCGACCTGACCGACCAGCCTCTCGCCAGCCGTGTAGATCGCAAGATCAACCTCGGCGCCGGTGAGCGTCCAGCGATCCTCGGCGATCAGATGCTGTGGTGGATCATGAACGACCGTGGTAACCAGCACACGCGTACCGATACCCCTCCGATGGGCGTTGAAGTACACGGCTCGGCATTCGCCTTCAACACGGCAGGTGCCATTGGCAACACGACGTTCTACAAGTATCGCATCCAGTACAAAGGCTCGGTGCCTCTGGAGAACACCTACATGGGTCTCTTCTCCGATCCCGACCTTGGTAACTTTGACGATGACTACGTTGGATCCGATACCACTCTCGGTCTCGGCTTCGTTTACAACGCTGACAACGATGACGAAGGTGGCGAAGGCTACGGTGAAGCTCCACCGGCCGCTGGATATGACTTCTTCCAGGGTCCCCTCGTCAACGACAACGGCATCGACGATGATGGCGATGGCGAAATCGACGAAGACAACGAACGTCTGAAAATGACCGCTTTCGCGTTCTACAACAACGGTGGTGGTGTCCAGGGTGACCCGGGCAACGGTGCCGACATGTACAACTACATGCAGGGACGTTGGAAAGATGGTCAGCGATTCACGCTGGGTGGAAACGGCCTCGGATTCTCGAATATTCCGACGTCATTCATGTTTCCTGGTGACCCTCCGGGCTTCTGGTCAGAGTTTGACTCCGACGGACAGGGCTCTGCAGTCGCTCCGGCTGACCGCCGTTTCGTAATGGCAACCGGACCGTTCACGGTCAAGCCGAATGATGAGCAGACGCTCGTATTCGGTATCGTGACGAGCTTCGGTTCCGACAACCTTGACTCGGTTCAGAAGATGAAGTCCGATGACGCCCTTGCACAGGCCGTCTTCGACATCGACTTCGAGCTGCCGTCGCCGCCGGCCGGTCCTCGTGTAACCACGACGATCGACAACGGCTCGGTACTCATCGAGTGGGGTTACAACCCATCAGACAACAACTACCTGAACAGCTACAACGTCATTGACCCGCTGCTCTCGGACGACGTTACCGACAACGACTACGTCTTTGAAGGCTACAACGTATACCGTTACGCGAACAGCTCCGACCAGGAAGGCTCCCTGATTGCCGTCTACGACGTTCCCAACGGAATCACCCGTGTGATCGAGGGAACGGACCTGACGTTCGTCACGGCCGAGGGTACGGACAATGGTGTTCAGAACTTCCACAAAGTGTCCGGTCTGACCAACTACACTGACTACGAGTTCGGCGTACAGGCTTACGCCTACAACGCCACCTCCGGTCAGAAAATCTATGCTGGTCCGATCACCCGCTTCAGCGTAACGCCGCAGATCTCTGACATCATCGTCAGCGACGATGCCGTTGCCGCTGCTCTGTCGGCTGATGTGGACGTGGAAGCTGAAGGTTCTGGCAGCAACGTTGGTAATGGTAGCGTCTCCGCTTCCATCGTCAACCCGCACGCCGTTACCGGTGACAGCTACACGGTCGAGTTCTACACGATCGAAGTTGAAGACGATGGCCACAAGCGTGGCGACCTGGATCCGCGTGAGCGCGCCAAGCCTGCTCCGCTGGCCAAGTCCTCTTCCGCTGAGGTCACGGTCTACGACGTCAAGAACAGCGCTGGCGAAGTTGTCTTCAACGGTGCCGACGCTTACGCTTCGACGCATACTGTACCGATCGGAAACAACGTTCTTGGCGTTGACGGTATGTCCCTGAACGTCCTCGGCCCTGAGCCTGGATTCCTGGACTTCAAAGTCACGGCTAACGCTTCCGGTCCGCTTGCATCACCTGCCGGTGCTGCTGCTGACTGGTACGGTTTCCCTGGTCAGGGTCGTCCTGGTCTCAACGGCGTGCAGCAGCAGGTCGATGGTGGTCAGTGGCTGATCCAGGCTGGTGGTGGAACGGGTCCTTACGATCAGTTCCTCAGCCGCTGGGCTCGTAACGGCCCGGTTTACGGCGCCTACGACTACGAAATCCGTTTCACCGGCAACGGTGTTGGTCTCATGTACTGGGGCGACGGATCCATCGTACCGGCTCCGGAAATCTGGAACACGGGTATTGGAACGCCGGACGATCCGTCTGACGACTTCCAGTACTGCCCGCTGCTTCTGGACGAGAACGGCAACAACCTGTACGACATGGCTGCCATTGACCACCCGGTCTCCGGCGCGTCGAACGACCCGTATCTCGACTGGATCTACTGGTACGAGTGCGATTACGCAGCTGAAGTTGCCAGCGGATTCGATTTCGCTACGCTCGGCTCGGAAATCTTCGGTCGTACGGTTCTCGTGAACTGGAACGCCGGCGACGTCTCTGACGGTACGCTGGACGCCGTTGCTGAATCCGATCGTATGCCGGAAACCGGCACGGTATTCCGCATTGAGACCACCAAGCCTAACCAGCCTGGCGATACGTTCTCGATGTCGACCGACGGTCTTGGCGCCCGTGCCCGCACGGAAGCTGAGCAGCGTGCTGCCGTAGACAACATCGGTATCACTCCGAACCCCTACAAAGGCGCTTCGGCCTACGAAGTAAGCCAGCTTGTTGATCAGGTTCGTTTCACGAACATGCCCAACCAGGCAACCATTCGCATCTTTACCGTTGCAGGTACGCTTGTACGTACCCTCGAGAAGAACAGTGCAAACGCAAGTTTCCCCTGGGATCTCACGACGGAAGAAGGACTCCCCATCGCCAGTGGTATGTACATCATCCACGTCGATACGGAGTTCGGCGAGAAGGTCCTCAAGTTTGGTGTAGTCAAGAAGCGTGTACAGCTCAACACGTTCTAGTTGAAAAGGACTGCAAGGTCCCGGCCCTCGTGGCCGGGACCGGACAGTCCGCTGAATACGCATCATGACGAACTTGATTTTTACAAGGAGGAAATTGGATATGAACAAGCTGTCCAGAATTTTTCTGAACGCATTCCTGGTCGTGGCTATGCTCGGCATGAGTGCGCTGGACGCGAATGCTGGGGATGACCGTCGTCGTGGTACGGCCGGTGCTTCCCAGCTGCTCGTGCCGGTAACGGCTCGCAGCGCTTCGCTTGGCGCTTCGATGACGAGTGGTCTTGTAGGTCTCAACGGCCTGGAAGCCCTCATCTCGAACCCCGCTGGTCTGGCCATGAACCAGGGTACCGCGGCTATCTTCAGCCGTATGGACTACGTTGCCGACATCGGCGTCAACTACTTCGGTATTGCGCAGAGCTTCGGTAACAACAACATCGCATTCCATGTGAACGCCTGGGACTTCGGTGACATTCCGCTGCAGTCGGAGCTGTCCCCCGAGATCACGAGCGTGACCTACAATGCATCATTCATCACGGCCGGCCTGACGTACGCCCGCGCCTTCACCGATCGCATCTCGGCCGGTGCCACGTTCAAAGTGGTACAGGAAGCGATTGACGATCTGAACGCGAGCGCCGTTGCTGTCGACATGGGTATGACCTACGTCGTCGGAGAAACGGGTCTGCGCCTGGGTGTATCGCTCAAAAACATCGGTACGGACATGCAGTACTCGGGCGTGGGTCTCACGCGCCAGGTGCAGCTGCCGAACCAGCCGGGCAACGCGACGAACAACGCACTCGTTCTCGAGAGCGAAGGCGTCGAGCTGCCATCGCTTCTGAACTTCGGTGTGGCGTACACGCGCCAGATGGCCGAAGGCGCAGTGGTGACGGTACTGGGTAACTTCCGTTCGAACTCGTTCGATCAGGATCAGTACTCGGGCGGTGTTGAGCTGGGTCTGTTTGACATGGTTTACCTGCGCGGTGGTATGGATATCATCGGCGATCAGGACCTGTCCTTCT